>ENA-OUQH01000250-OUQH01000250.1-human-gut-metagenome-genome-assembly--contig:-NODE-250-length-42199-cov-5.267298_pt1 | contig 42199 bp, 31 predicted proteins | sample MGYA00237948_ERZ548828 | MGnify/ENA primary metagenome ERZ548828 (study PRJEB26490, sample SAMN05194711) | human gut metagenome | biome: terrestrial biome; feature: human-associated habitat; material...
ATCGGTTGTAAAAGAATACCCCTTTCCGTAAACCGAGACAATGTCATAATCCTCTGAATTTTCGGTGTCTATTTTCTTTTTTAAATTTCCTATATGGAATCGTATTGTGCGAGTGTCATTTACGGACGGCACACCCCAAACCGCATCATACAGTTCATCGAGCGAAACTGTATTGTTTTCGTTTTTAATTAAGATAAGCAGCAATGCGAATTCTTTTACGGTCAGCCCGGCATCTCTGCCGTTTACAAAAGCTTTGTTTTTTGAAACATCTATTTTTAAAGATCCTTTTGTAATATATCCGAGTTGCTCGTGTTTTGCACATTCTTTAAAGTGGCGTCTCAAAAGCCTTTCCGAAACGGCGACAAGCTCATCAAAGCTGTACGGCTTTGTAAGATAATAATCGCCGCCGTGCTCCAATCCGTAAACTTTGTCGGAAATTCCGCTTTTCCCGCTCAAAAATACAACGGGATTATCGCTTGTTTTGCGAAATTTTTTGCATATATCATAGCCGTTGCCGTCCGGAAGCATAATATCCAGAACAAGCATATCCGGCGTACATTCGGACAGATGTATAAGGCTTTCTTTGACTGTTGTTGCGGTTATAACATTATAGCCCTTGCGTTTCAGCATACGAGCATTTACATTCAAAACATCAGCTTCATCTTCGACAATAAGTATCGTTGCGTTTTTGTGTTCCATTTATTCCACCTCTGTATTCGGCAGTGTGAAAGATACGGTTGTACCCTTGCCGAGTTCGCTTTCAATCCATATTTTACCGCCGTGCGCCTCAATAACACGATAGCATACATAAAGACCTATTCCGTGCCGCCAATATTCATCGCTCACGGAAACATATCCGTCAAACGCCTTCGCTTTTATGTCATCTCTCATTCCCTCGCCGTTATCGGAAACCGAAACAAGCTGATCACGTCCCCGGCTTTTAAGTGAAATTTCGATAACACCGTTTTTTGTGTGTCTGAGACTGTTTGAAAGCAAATTTGTTACAACCTGAATAATCCTTGCGTAGTCCGCCATTATAGGCGGCAAAGTATCGTCGACACTTAAAACAAGCGTGTTCTCTCCCGTATCATTTTTTCCGAAATAGCTTTTTGTGACCTCGCGCAAAAGCTGTGACAAACGCACCGGAATAAGGTCAAGTGAAAGTCTCCCCTGTTCTATAGCTACTGTGTCCATAAGCTCAACCACTATCGCATCGATGCGCACAACCATTTTTTCAATCGTTTTTTGGTTTTCCTTCATAACTTGTATTTCGGGATTTTGTTCATCAAGCAATTCAAATGTATCTCTTGCGTGCAGATTTATTGCGTTCAGAGGATTTTTAATTTCATGCGCCACGGTTGTTAAAAATACCGATTTTGCTTCATCATTGCGTTTAAGCTGTTCGTTCTGTTCAGCAAGTTTTATTCTCTGAGCTTCATATTCGCGAAGATGAAGGTACAAAACAACTCCGCAGGATATGCTGACAGCCGTTGTTGTAATAAGAATGTCAGCAAGCATCTCGGATTCTGTTTCAAACCACGTGATAAGCTGCGGATTTAAGTACCCTATAAATGCTGCCGCCAAATATTCCAAAATTTCGGCAAGAGATACCCAAAGCGCAAGCTTTCCCTTAAGCATAAGTACGGTAAAAAGAACCGCAAAAATAAACATTGAGGGCATACCGCCCTTGTACCCGCCGGACACGAAAAACAGTACGGGGAAGAAAATCATAAAAATTGTGACAATCGTTATCAGATATGCTGTCTGGTACTTTCCTGTTTTGTATGTAAATACCAACAGCCCGACCGAAAGCGCGGCAAGCAGAGCGCTTATGATTACGCTGAAGTACATTGACGTGATAATGTTTAATATAAATGTTGCTATACTGATACATACCCCGGCAACAGCAAGAATATTAAACAGCCGTATGCGAAGTTCAAGCTTTCCGTCAAAAAAACACTTTGCAAAATTCTTTATTGTTTTTTTCAATAGCTTCTCCCCCTGTTATAACAAACGTTAACAAGCACTTCCGTCATGAAGTTTTCTTATTTGTTCCGCCGATATGTTATGCAAATATCTTTGAGTGATATAAATGGGCAGAGCCGACCAGCCGTGACAAAGACTCCCGGCATTATCAAAATCCGCGGCGCCTTTTTCTGTTTCCCAGAATGTTGTCGCTCCCGCAAAAACCATTTTGCCCCATATTTTTTTCATATCGTCCAAAATATAGTTCAAATTATTTTTGTTTATTTTCATCAGAGCGTCATATTTATAAACAATATTTGCGAGAGTGATAGGAATCAAATCGTTTTCGCTTTTTAATATCTCTGCCAGCTTCTCTTCTTTTTCCTCCGCAACACCCGTGTAAAGCGCCATTGCCTGCATAAGCTCACAAAATTGTACTTTTTCGCCGTTTACAATATATGCGGCATAAACGCCTTTTTCTTCGCACCAAAATTCTTTATTGATAATTTCTTTTATTTTTTCTGCTATACGAGCGTATTTTTCTTCCGTTTTTTCATCTTTGCAAAGCTTCATAATTTTTGCGGCGCTCACAATTGCCATATAGAGATACACATTATGCAAGGCATCAAATTCGATGTTGTCATACCTAAACTCAATCCCTTCGTTGTCGCACCCGAAACTCCACTCGTAAAAATTCCATATGTCATCATTTCTCGGATAGACAGCACCTTTATCCGTAATGTTCTGCGTATTTTTCTCAATAGCTTCTCTAACCTTTTCAGCTATGCACTGTGCAAAAGGAATATCGTTTGAATACTCAATGTATTCCAAAATCGCGTGAATCCAGATAAATGTAAAACACGGAATCCTTTTTGTGCTGTCTGAAGGAGAGCATATTCTGAGATGTCCGTCCTCCATCAGCCCTTCACCGAGAAGAGAAAGACATGCACGCGCAAACTCAAACTCTCCGAAAGCATAGTAACCGAAAAGCATTTGATTTCTCGAATCCGAGCCATATAGTGCCTGTTCCCTCCACGGACAGTCTTCATAATGCTCATGCATACACATTTTGAGAGTATATTTACTTATTGAATTAAGCTTTTCCATGAAAAAATCCTCTTCCTTTAATGTTATATCTTTAAGAGGATATTCCGCCGATACAACGGAAACACTGTGTATTTTGTTTATCTTCCCGAGTACATGAAGCTCAATATATCTTCCGGCAATTCTTTTAAACGGATAGAAAAATTTCTGAACGCCGCCTCTGCAAATATATCTGTTCTCAAATTTTCTCCCGCCTATATGCGCTCTGACCCTCAAATCATCAAGATGCTCGCCGAACATTATATCGATAACGGCGCCTTCCGCTGCGTCCAGTTCCATTTCAAAGTACCCCGTTTTCTCCATGCCGAAATCATAGAGAAAATAAGTGTTTTCCGCTTTTATTCTGCCGTTTTCGAATATTTCGTCAGCATTTTTATGACAGAGAAAGTCCCCCTCTTCGTTTCTCAGGAAAATGCCCTGTGTTTTAAGAGCCGCGTCTTCCTTTTTTAAAGTACATTTTTTAATCGGACGCGGACGCATATTCGGAGTGCTTTCATATTCAAATGACTTTGAAAACTCGCCGAGAGAAATTCTTGCGTCATATTCGTACGTATATCCGAGCTGACATGTTATAAGAGGCATTTTTCCGAATTTATATGCACTTATCGGACAGGAAAGAACATCCTCGCCGCTTTCGCACACGACCTTCCCGTCCATGATAACTTCAAACCAAAGTCCGGGATCGCCAACGGCATACTGAAATGATGACGTACCCTGATAATATACGTCAATGCAAAGCTCGTTGTCTCCGATGCGCAAAAATTTTGAAATGTCAGTTTCATCATAAATTTTATCAAACGGATAATCGTCATACTGACCGCAATCAACAAATCTTCCGTTTAAATATAACGCATATTCGGTGTCGGCGCTTATTTTAATTGCCGAATCTGAATGTAATTTTTCATTTTTAAAATTCGTTTTAAACCGAGCATAGGAATTAATTTCACTTTGTTTATCGGTCCATATAAGTTTGCTCATTTTCAGTATTTCTCCTTATTTTTTTATTACCAAAATAGTGGGATAAGCTCCTTTCGGACCTTATCCCACTTAATCAATCTCCCAATTGCAAGTCCGTCATCAGACACAGTATATGCAATATTGCCTCTTCTACTTGGTTATAACAACTTTCCGTGCCGAATCAATCCATTCCACGCTTGCCCCAAGTTCTTCGGAGATAAAGCGTACGGGAGTATATGTGCGGTCATTTTCGATAAACGCCGAAGAATCAAGCTTTATCTCTTTTCCGTTTACATAAGCAATATCCGACCCGATATAGATAAGAATTGTTACGTCTTCGCTTGTTTTGGAATTCTTGCCTTTAACCGTCACAAGTTCTTTTTCGCCGTCCCACAAAACCTCGGCGCCGAGGTTTTCCGCAACAAATCTTGCCGGAAGCATTGTTCTGTCATTAACAATTTTCGGAGCAACATCGTTTGTTTTTATCATGCCGAAAACAACTGCATCTTTTTCGCCGATGGTTAAGATAATTTGATTTACGGAATTATCTTTTTCCGTCCAAGCCGCATAAAGTGTGATGTTTTCCGTTACCTTTGCTGAAAAATCATATTTTTCTTTAAGCTCTTTGTCGGTATACCAGCCCGCGAAATCAAACCCTTCTTTTACAGGTGCTGCCGGCTCTGTTATTGCTGTATTGCTTGCCGCAGTCTGTTTCGGCAGCTCACTTCCTCCGTTTGTGTCAAACGAAACCGTATATGTTGCGGACACAGCACCGCTGCCGCCGCTGCTCCTGCGAACCGGTTTAATCACAAATTCAACGGTTGTAAGCTCATGCGTTAAATCTGCAGCAGCACCGCTTAATACAACCTTAACGGTATATTCTCTGCCGGTCGCATAGCTGCCTCTTAAAGTATATGTTTTTCCGTCCGATGATGCGGTGACGCCCGAAACGGCAACCTCATTTCCTTCACTGTCTTTTACAATGAAGTTTTGGGCCGCAAGTCCTTCCATATTTTTGTCAAATACGACATCAAGATAAGATTTTCTTGCCGATCCGGCACTTGCGTTTACCTTAATTTTTGTGATGTTTACGTTACCTTCCACATAGTTAATATTGTAATTGCCTGAGGTCAGACCCTCAGCCGTTGTTGCTTTCGGGTAGGAACCCGCTACGGTTTGCTCATTAATGCTGCTGTCGTATTTAAGTACCAGTTTGCCGCTCAGAACACTCTCGTCTTCACCGTTTACAAAGCCCGAATATACAGCTTCAAGCTCAGGGTTTGCCGCGCCGTATTCACGGCTTACGTCTTTAACGGTGATTGTAAGAGGAGCTTTCTCAACCTTCAATATGCCCGTGCCGTCAACCTCAAGAACAAGATTGTCGGTTTCGCCTTCTGCAAGCTGTGCCGAAATCACATATCCCGATGCGGTAACCGGTGCTGTTTTTGCTGCACCGTCACTCGTAAACTTTGCGGCATTTGCAAATGTTTCAAGCTCTTGTTCCGTGATGAGAGAGCTTTTGCTTTCAAGCTTAAACTTTGGCTCATCGCCGTAAACCTTTGAGATATCCTTCGGTTTTACTTTAATTGTTGCCTTGTTAATCCGATAGCTTACTGTCTTTTCTCCGCCGAAGTTGCCGATACCCAAAATCTTAATTTCTTTTGTGCCGGCATTTGCCATATCTGTCGGATATATAACGGTGTAATCCTTGTTTTCCGCCAAATCTTTGCCGTTCATCTCAAGTGTAACCATCGGCTTTTGTTCGCCGCCGCTATATATGAATTTGTCTTCGCTCAGTTTAATTGTTACATCGCTTATCGGCTTTAGCCTGATTGAATAATCTGCCGAACCGCTGTAAACAGTATCTTTTGTTTCGCATACAACCGTCACTGTGTAGTCACCTGCCGCTGTCGGCGCTTCGGCAAGCTTTGTACCGTCTTTCTTTGCATATGTCACACTTGTTTTCAGCGTTCCTTCGGGCGCGGTATATGCCGGTGTGCTTGCATTATCACCGTAAGCGAAGCTGTCCATCGCAACGCCGAGCGTTTGCTGCCGCTTCTCTTGCACGTACAACCGAAGTTGTATATCGATGTTTGCATAGTGCATATTCTCGGCTTGAATACCGATCATACAGAAAGAATACCCTGATGCAGTGTCTCTGTTAAGACCCGTCAGTGTAACGCGCACCGTGCCTTTTGCCGCACCTTCTTCAACAGATATTTTAAAATCGCAGTTATCCTTATCATAAGAATTGTAGTTGCCGTCAGCGTCCTTTACCACGATGATAAAGTCATTCGTCTTTAACGTAAGACTTTCCCTATCAATCATGGTCGCATGGGAATCAACCCCATCTACGAAGTCAATATCATACGAAACGGTGTCGGTATTGTTATAAACCATATAGTCGAATCCGCTATTGTATCCGACATCGCTTGTGTTTCTCTCAATCTTCACCGGTATTTCCAGAGAGCCGCCTGCCGTGTTGGCAGTTGCAACGACGGTGACTTTTAACGTATAAGTGCCAATCTTAGAAAACGTTTTGGGTTCTTCGCCTATCCATTGACACGAAACATTCGGATTGCCCTCCGAGCCTGTTATCTCAAAATTGGATGGTTTTGGCGGCTGTATGATGTCCCCGTACATGTATTCTGTCTTATAGCCCTCATCCCCGGGTTTATTGGAGATGGTAACAGGTCGTTTGGCAATATTGCACTCTATTTTCTGTTCCGCCGTGTCATTGTAGTTTTCGTTGCCCAATACTTGGTAATACACTTCATAGCTGCCGGCATCGGTTGCTTTCGGTATATCGTTTCCCCAAGCGCCGTCATTGCCTATTTTATATTGCATCGTACCGATTTTTGTATTGCCTTCCGCAATAAGTTCATGCGCATTACCGTCATATACAATATCTGCTGCTGTCGGCGGCGTAATTGCATCCGCCGGAATGTTCGCCTTGTTTACCGTGAATTCCGCATTGCCGTAAGCCTTAGTATACATAATGTCATCGGGTGTGAACGTCCATCCTGCCAAGCACGTGCCGGCAGGCGGAGTTCCGTCCGTATTCCATTTAAATGTACCCGAAACATCAACATTATTTACGTTGTCATGCATCATGCCCGACAAGCTGATGCTGTTTATTTTATCGCCGTAAGTGATTTCTTTCTTGTCAAGAACGGGTTCACCTGTCGGCACAATCTGATTTTTCGCCTCAAAATTAACCGTCAGTGTAATATCCTGATAGTTGTCTGTTTCAACCTTCACAGAAACCTGACCTATCTTGTCTTCCGCAGTCGTTGCATTTGCGAGGATCGGCATAATCAGCTTTCCGTTCTCAATCTTAGCGCCCGTGCTCATGTCTAAGTAACCGTTATCCATTATAACGCTCGGTGCACCATATGTGATGTTGCCGTACTCACAGGAATCGGGCAGCAACGGAAGACTCGGAAGCTCTATTTCATATGTGTTCGCCGCACCGTTGTAAACTGTGAAATTCACTGCGGCGGGGTCTTCCACCGAAGCCTTGCTGACGGTGAACCGCCAGTAGTCTTCCCTATTAATCGGCACCTGACTATTCATGTAGTTGGTAGATTTATTTAAATTAATCTTCACTGCATAAGTGCCGGCTTCTATTACATTGTCCCAAGTATAACCATATAACTCAGAACCGGGGTTATTCGGGTCGGGCTCTACTTTGTAGTACATCAATTCTGCTGTGCCGTCTCCTCCGAGCTCCGGCATCTTCTTTATAGCTGCTCTCCAATTTGTTTTGCCGTCATAGACCGCATTGACCGGCAGTTCAATTTCAACATCGCTCTTATCCAGCAATCCCGGACGAATCTCGAAATCTCTCGTAATGCTGACTTCATTGCTGCCCTCGCCCAAAGTGATGCTTGCAGTATAGCTTCCGACTGCCTTGGGACGGCCGCTTAAGACGGTGTCACCCTGCTTATAGATAACATTAACCTCGTCAGCCACCCATTTAAAGTTTTCATAATCCGCCTCCGGTCCCTGTTCATTGCCGTTGTAGTCGTAGTAGCTTTGATACGGAAGCGACACACTGCAATACTTATCGCACTCGGTGCATTGTGCACTGATAGACTTTTTAACTCCGCTGACATTGGCAGTATACTTCCACTTGTGCGGGCGTATACCAAGCAGCGCAGTCTTGCCGTCCCCGGACACTATAACAGCATATATGCTGCCGTTTTCATTGATAAAACTGCCGTCTTTAATCCGGCCATCTGTTTCCGCTTCGGCAACGGTTACAGAATTATCCTCATCAACGGTATTTAAAACATCATCCGGCACACTCACGCCAATGCTTGCGTCGGTTGTCAGCTCGCCCGAAACGATAATGGGTGTTACGCTGCCGCCGTTTGCTTCCAGACGAACATTGCCTATTGCGCTTCCGGTGCCATAGTTTTCCGTTACCTGTACGCTGCCGGAAACACATAATCTGCCGTTCGTTCCCACGAAAATACCGCCGCCGTGTATCGAGGAACGTGCGAAGTTGCCCGTAATCTTCGCATTGCCTTCAAGCGTCAGCGTTCCGCTGTCTACATACACGCCTCCGCCCTTCAGTGCCGAATTTCCTGTGATTTTTGTGTTGCCACCGATGGTCGTTTCGCCGGCAGTCCAGATGCCGCCGCCGTTATTGTTCACCGCGGCGGACACCATATTCCCCGAAATATCGCCGCCAAGCATAGTGAATTTTGCACCTTCCGCGACATACACACCCGCACCCGGAACATCAACATCGTTCATCAGGTTAGGTCCGATGCAGCCGCCGTACATGGTAAAGCTGCCGCCCGAAGAAACATACACTCCGTGACCGCTCACCCTCGACTTGGTGGGATTAGGCGGCTGATAGTGCGTAACCGAGCCGTAATTTCCATCTTCGCTGCCGCCCTTACAGTCGGTCAGCGTAAAGCTTATGCCATCTCCTATGATTATTGTGTCAAACGCCTCTTTTGCCGTAATGCTGTGACTGTTTAAATCAAGTACCACGCCGCTTGCGGGGTTCCATGCCGCATTCAGCTCAATATCCTTCGTCAAATAATAATAGACAGGCTCTCCGCTTGTATTTGTAATGTTCTGCAGTTCTTCTTCACTGCCTATAGGCTGCCACGTTACACCACTTTCGCCGGTGGTTACGGGATGCTCGTGAGGCGGCACCGAAAGCTCAAGCGCATTGCCGTTCATGTTTACCCGATACGTATCGCCTGCGTCCGGAATGAAATGATCTTTATCAGATTCTTTGATAATATAATCTCCGCCGCCCGCAGCAATTTTAACCGGCTTGCCATCCTCGGGTACCGCCGATGCAGTCACACCGATGGTCCCCAGCGGCTCATCAACTATTGTGATGGTTCTGCCTCCTTGCAGATAGACGTTGTTTTGGCTGCCGTTTACGGTGTTGTTCTGAATCTCGGTGCTGCCGGAGACATTAAATGTGCCTTCCACATACACGCCGCCGCCCTTTTCATCTGCCATGTTGCCGCTTATCTCACCGCCGCTCACTGTAAATGTGCCGCTGCCGTATGTATTGCCTGCGGCAGCTATATACACTCCGCCGCCTTTTTTTGCGCTGTTGCCTATAATCTTGCCGCCATACATACCGAACTTATTGCCCTGACCGATGTACACAGCACCGCCGCCGTCCTCGCGGGTGTTGCAGTTGCCGCTTATCTCGCCGCCGTACATATTGACATATATTTTGTTGTTGTTTTGACCGTCGACAGCTGCATATGTCGTCTCATTATCGGTGATTTTACCGCCGTACATATTAAATGTACCGCCGCTCTGTTTGATTGATACATATGAGCCCTTCAGCGTACCGCCGTAAAGATTTACCGTGCCGCCGAACAGTATGGATATGAATCCGCCTTCAACCGTTCCTTTGCCGATGCAGTCTGTCAGGCTTCCCTGAAGATTGGTCTGCTGATTGATACCTGCCTCGATGCGCGCAGTGCGCGGAAGCGTCACGGTATAACCGTTAAGACAGATGTTGGCATTCTTCAGATTGGCGCCCGACAAAGTTACATTGCGGGTCAGGTAATAATTACCCTCACTCGGCAGACTGTCCGTTCCCGTCCACGGCTTGAAGGTGATGTCCTCATGCTGATCATGCCCCGAATTGGTATAGCCTGTGCCGCATATGCAGTGCGTATGCACTTTCTGTCTGCCAAGCGTAACAGCCGTGCCGTCCTCACTGAGATACAGCTCAAATCCTGTGCCGTCCTCCTTAAAGCCGTCTGCAACAAGCTGACCGAAATACTGTACGCCGTTTTCATATGTTACGGTTACGCGTTCATCTTCTTTCAGTTCGTCCTGTGTTTCCACGGAAATGCCGAATTTCGCGGACGGATCAAGCGCATCAAAATGAATCATTTTGCCGCTGCTGAGCATAATATTCTTATCATTACCGGTAATTTTCGCCTTGCCGCCCAATGTGATGTCACACAGGGGAACATAAACACCCGTTGTATTCCCGGTAATTTCACCGCCTTGCATGATGAATTCTCCGCCGTCCCAAACGCCTAATTTTCCGCCTGTAATCTTTCCGGCATTATTTTTGCTGCAATCCAGCAGCGTCAAGCTGCTTCTGTAGTCAATATTTATAGCCGTAATGGCAGAGTCTGCAGTTATCGTCTTTCCGTTCAGGCAAAGAGTAACTTTGTAACCGACTTCCCATGTACTTTCAAGCCCGATATCGCTGTCAACGCAGTAATAACCGTCTTCCGTGATATCGGACAGCGCTGTAACCTTTGTAAATTCCTGATCTCCGTGCATGTGCGGCTTGCCTTCTATTACATAATTTCCGTCTTCATAGCGCACGCGGCTGTCAGTTCTTTTCAGACCGGGAATTTTGTTTGAGTCTATGCGCCACGGGTCCGCCATGCTGCCCTGTGCATCGCCGCCATTGTTGAGCATAACGGTCAGTTTACCGGAGCGGACATCTTCGATGGTCACAGCCTTAACACCCTCGGTGTTATCCACCGCGGGACTGTTTTCCTTATAATAGCAGTTTGCAATGCTGCTGCCGCTTCCTTTTTCAAATGCAATGGCATGATTGTACATCGCATTCGTACTTTGATAGTAGGAATTATAGAAAAAACAGTTTTCGATGCTTCCGTTATTCAGATAGACAACGCCGCCGATAGATGCCGCACCGGCGCTGATATCGGAAGAAATTCTGGTAAGGCAATCCCGTACCGTACCGTTGTTCCGATACACAAGCAGACCAACACTGCCGGTTACATTGATTCTATTATCCAGCACCGAGCAGCGTTCAATGGTACCGTCATTATAGGCTGCCAGAATTCCGCTTTCGGGAACATTGAATGAGCCATAATCCCACCCAAAGTAGTTGACAATTACATTAAGGTCCTGCACTTTGCCGCCATTGCCGATATACCCGAACAGTCCCCAGCCGCTTTCCATATCGGTCGGTGCTTTCGCATAATCAATCGAAATCTCGCGGCAGCTGCCGTCGAAAATTCCGGTATATGGATTGGTTTCCGTGCCTATAGGCTCCCATGCAGCGTCATCCAGCTTGATTTTCGTCTCCGTAAGCTTAGCACAAATGCCGGTTATTCCGCCGTTTACCATGTCGCGGAACCATTTAAGCTCATTCAGTGAGCCGATGAGGTACGGAGCCTCAGCCGTGCCCTCTCCCTGCGGCTCATCGTCTGCATTGGCAGCAAATTCCGCCGGCTCATCTTCCTGTTCCGCCGCAAACTGCACCTGCTCTGCAATCTCCTCCGTCTGCATTTCTTCATTTTGCAGAACGTCTTCAATGCTTTCATTCTCTGCAAACGCCGACGGCGGCAGCAGAGAAACACAGAGTGCCAATCCCACAAGCAGGCTAAAAACTTTTTTTCTCATATTGTGTTTTTCCTCCCAGCATAAATTTAATTCTGAAATATCGTGTCAAACTCCGTTTTTCTAAGAATATGACATACTTATACCATACATACCATTTTACGCCAAATAACTCATTCTGTCAAGTCATTTATTGAATATTCTTTCGTGCTTTAAAACCGCATAGATCAAAAAGAGTGCAGCAAAACGAAACCGTTTTACCGCACCGTCTTTTTTCAGATACAAGCGACAAGTGAATTTCTACAGAATAATACAGATAAGACCGCCGCTGCCTTCGTTAATTATTTTTTGCAGCGTTTCGCGCAGCTTTGTCTGAGCGTCCTCCGGCATACGTGAGAGTTTATTGTGCAGCCCTTCGTTTACAAGTTCATGCAGAGATTTGCCGAAGAGATTTGATTCCCAAATCTTTTTGGGGTCAACTTCAAATTCCGAAAGCAAGTATTTTACAAGTTCTTCGGACTGTTTCTCCGTTCCGACTATCGGACTTACCTCCGTTTCGATATCTGCGCGAATCATATGTATGGACGGCGCGGAAGCTCTGAGCCTTACTCCGAATCTGCCGCCCTGTTTTACTATTTCGGGTTCTTCGAGCGAAAGCTCGTCAATAGACGGCGAAACAATGCCGTATCCTTTTTCCTGAACCTCGTGCAAAGCGTATTCAAGCTTATCATAGTTTTTCTTTGCGTTTGCCAGGTCTTTCATAAGGCTCATCAGGCCGCCTTCGCTGTCTATTTCAAACCCTGTTTCATCACTCAGGATTTTATAGAAAAGCCCCTGCGGAGCACTTACCGTCATGCGGACTTTTCCGCTGCCGAGGCTTATTTTGTCAACCGTGGCTTTATCCGCATATTCCATATCCGAAAATGCGTTTGCAAATCCCGATACGCTGCGTATATTTCCCAAATTCTCGATTTCAGAGCGGATTTTGCCGTAAATTTCTTTTTTAATGCAATGTTCATCGTCAAGCGCGGTGACAAAGCCCGGCAAATCGATTGAAATTTCCGTAAGCGGAAATTCAAAAAGCACCGCTTCAATTATTTTGTTTATGTCCTCCACGCTCAAGCGTGCACAGTTAACCGCCATAACATTCACGTTATATTTTTTTGCAAGTTCGCCGCGCAGTTTTTTACACTCCGCGCTTTGCGGCTCGGCGCTGTTTAAAAGCACAACAAACGGTTTGTTTATCTCGCGAAGTTCATTTATAACGCGTTCCTCGGCATCAACATAGCCGCTGCGCGGAATTTCCGAAAAAGAACCGTCCGTTGTCACGACAAGCCCTATACTCGAATGTTCTTTTATTACTTTTTGTGTCCCGATTTCCGCCGCTCTTCCGAACGGCATCTCATCGTCCGACCACGGAGTTTTCACCATTCTCATTTTCCCGTCTTCGCTGTCTCCCAAAGCGCCCTCAACAAGATAACCGACGCAATCTATCATTCTTACGTTCATTTTGGCGTTTTCAGAAACACTGATTTCAACGGCTTCATTAGGAATAAATTTCGGCTCCGTTGTCATAATCGTTCTCCCGGCAGCGCTTTGCGGAAGCTCATCCTGCGCCCTCTCTCTCATGCTGCCTGCCGTAATGTTCGGCAGAACCAGAAGCTCCATGAATTTTTTTATAAATGTTGACTTGCCTGTCCTCACAGGTCCGACAACACCCATATAAATATCCCCCTGCGTTCTCTTTGCGATATCCTCATATATATCCATAACGTCCTCCTTAAATGTATGTTTGTAAATATATATGTACGGCATTCTTTCTTTATTCTTGCCCGATTGTGTTATTTTTGTTTTTTTAACGCCAAGCCGTTGACAAAGCGTGTACGGCGGCTGTATAATAATACATAAATCATCGAATACATTGAATGAAGGGGTATAAAAATGATTAACATTGATTTCTGTAAAACCACAGGAAGTATTAAATCTCTTAAAATAGCGGATGACCCGTTTTCCATGAATTGGCTTAGAGAAGACTGCACATGGGGAATGCCAACGGAAGCCGAACTTGTTTCTTCCGATATTTCCGCAAATACAATGACATCGGTATATAAGCTTTCTAAAGCCGAGCTTACTGTAAGACGTATTCCCGAAAAAGATCGGTACCGCGAAATATACACATACAAAAACGTTTCGGACTGCAACGTATTTTTCAGGCGCGGCGAGCTTGGTATTTACACTCCTTTCTGCGACATATATGACGGCGCCGATATCTGCATGACAAACCGCTGCAACGCTCACATATGGTGCGGCGGCGACGCTTCGTACATAAACGCCGTGCGAATGGGCGTAAGCTCAAAAAATATAGGCTTGGCTTTGCTTTCGGGCTCTCTCGATTCATACAGCATTAAAAGAGATTATTCGAAAAACAGCAATGACAGAGGGATTTTTATTCTCCACCCCTCCCCCTTTTCGCTTATGTCGGGTGAAACAAAAACATTTGAATGGGTAATTTTTGAGCACGGCGGAGATGATGATTTTATACAAAAACTAAATTCTCTCGGCATTTTAACCGTTTCTGCGGAACATTTTACGGTTTTTGAGGGCGAAAACATAAAACTTGGTTTTTCCGAAATTCCGTCATGTGTCACTCTTGACGGCGCGAAAATTCCGTTTTGCGGAAAAACTCTCGAATACTCTCCAAAAAGACTCGGAGAACACAAGTTTTTAATAACATACGGAGAAAAACATACTTTTGCAAAAACAATTGTTGTTCCGAAATTTGAAGACACGCTTAAAAAAAGAATCGGCTATATTATAAAAAACCAGCAGTTTCTGAAAAGCGGCAGTCCGCTTGACGGGGCGTATTTAATTTATGATTGCCGCGAACACTATAAATATTTTGATAATTCATGGCCCGACCATAATGCCTCGCGCGAGCGTCTCGGAATGTCGCTTCTGATTGCTAAATACCTTCAGTCGCACAAGGATCCCGAAATACTTCAAAGCTTTATGAAGAATCTTGAATTTATAAAGCGCGAAGTGGTTGACACCGAAACCGGAGACGTTTATAATACGGTTTTGAAGAACAAAAACATGATACGGCTTTATAACGCGCCCTGGGCGGCTCTTTTGATGATGGAAACATATAAGCTCACAAAAGACACGGAATATCTTGAAATTATGATGCGTATTCTGCGAAAATACTATGAAGGCGGCGGAGCAAGGTTTTATCCTAACGGCATTTCCATTGCCGAAACGGTTGAAGCGCTTATCGCCGCCGGAATGAGAAAAGAAGCCGCAGACCTTACGGCTCTCTATCGCACGCATGTTGACAATATGGTAAAAAACGGAACAAATTATCCTCCGCACGAGGTAAACTATGAGCAGACAATCGTAACGCCCGCCGCAACGTTTATCAGCCAATTCTGCAAAATAACCGGCGAAACAAAATACATAGAAGAAGCAAAAAAACAAATACGTGTTTTGGAGCGTTTCAACGGTCATCAGCCGGATTATCACATGAACGAAACGGCAATCCGTCATTGGGACGATTTCTGGTTCGGAAAAGAAAAAATGTACGGAGACACGTTCCCCCACTACTGGAGCTGCCTTACGGGTGTTTCCTTCCTGCATTATGCGGAAATCTCCGGCGACAGTGAATATCTTTCGCGCGCGCACGAAAATATCAGAAACTGCATGTGCCTTTTCTTTCCCGACGGCTCGGCGTCATGCGCATATGTGTATCCCTTTTCCGTAAACGAAAGGAAGGGCGAATTTTATGATGACTGGGCAAATGACCAGGATTTTGCTCTTTACGAGTATTTGAAGTTTTTTTACGATTTTCGGCATTGACAAACCGATTTTCTTACGCTATAATAGATGTGAAAATTTTATGCTTGTGCAACACGGCTTGCCCGTATCCGACAGAGCAGAAAAGGAGACTAAATATGAAATCTTTTATAACGGAGCCCGAACGTAAAATACCGATAAAAGAGGAATACGACGTAATTGTTTCGGGCGGCGGAATCGCCGGTGTTTCCGCAGCGCTTGCGGCGCAGAGAGCAGGAGCGAAAACGCTGTTGATAGAAAAAGAGTATTCCCTCGGCGGCCTTGCCACCCTCGGTCTGGTCACAATTTATCTGCCGATTTGCGACGGCTTCGGCAGACAGGTATGCTTCGGAATCGCGGAGGAGCTTTTGAGGCTGTCCGTCAGGCACGGAGCGGCAGACAAGTTTCCGGAGCTGTGGCTTACAAAGCATTCCGCCGAAGAACGGGCGAGCGGTGAAAGGTTTGAGGTGCAGTATGACGCAAATGTCTTTGCAATTTTGTGCGAGCAGCTGCTCAGAGCCGAAGGCGTACGCTTGCTTTACGGCACCACAGTCTGCGGTGCGGACGTTCGGGACGGAAGAATAAACGCGCTTATTGTTGAAAACAAATCGGGCAGATACGGAATCGGGGTCAAATCTGCGGTTGATGCAACAGGCGATGCGGATATCTGCAAAATTTCAGGAGAAAACACAAGCCTCTATGCAAGACAGAATGTTTTGGCGGCTTGGTACTACTGCGCCGAAAACGGCATGAATAATCTTAATATGCACGGATTTGCCGAAAATCCCGATGAAGAGGCCGTAAATGCCAGGCTTTTGACTCAGAGAAGATTTCAAGGCATTAACGCCGATGAAATTTCCGAAATGGTACAATTGTCACACGACGAAATTCTTAAGGATTTTCTTAAAAAAGGCGGCGTAAGCCCCGAACATTCGCTTTCCTCCATTGCGGCAATTCCACAGCTGAGAATGACCAGGCGAATTGCAGGCGTATGCGAGCTGACAACGGAAAACGAAGGCAAAAGGATTGAAACGAGCATTGGCGTTATACCTAATTGGAAAAAACGCGGCCCGCTCTACGAGGTGCCTTTTGAGAGTCTTTACGGGGAAAAAATCAAAAACTTATGTGCCGCCGGAAGATGTATTTCCGTATCGGAAAATATGTGGGACGTTTCAAGAGTTATTCCGTGCTGCGCGGTAACGGGAGAAGCGGCAGGCACAGCCGCGGCAATAAGCGACAGCTTTTCCGAGCTTGATGTCGGCGTCCTTTGCAAAAAACTCGAAAAAAACGGCGTTATGCTTCACATATAAAGCAAGCCTTTGTATAAAAACGTAAATGATCAAGCGGATTTTATGCGGCAAAAACCGTCTCACGGCAAGGCATATGTTACCGCGGAAAAAATTTTTTATTATAAATTAAAATTTTTCTTGACATATTTTTGTTTTTCCAATATAATATAGTTATGGTGATATACTTGCCAAATACATAAAGAATTGGGTGTTTTATATGGATCAGCAAAGAATCGACATGTTTATCATGACTAATCAGAAGTATTTCCCCGAAGAAAAAATGGTAATTATCAGGGAAAAATTAAACTCAATCACCGAAGAAAAGTTTTCGCTTATTTCCACGGCTGAGTTTAAGGATCCTACAACTATCCTGCTCGTATCAATCTTTTTGGGAACGCTCGGTATTGATCGCTTTATGATAGGCGATACCGGAATGGGTATTTTAAAGCTTCTCACAGCAGGATGCTGCGGAATTTTAACCATAATCGATTGGTTTACAATTCAGAAAAAAGCAAAGGAATTAAACTTCAACAAGTTTATGTCTCTTGTCTGATTGAAAAGAACCATTATCAAAAAACATTTTTTGATTCTTGCGGCCGGCACATTGTATTTTCTGATGTGCCGGCTTCTTGATATCACGTGCCCTATAAAAGCCCTTTTCGGTATAAAATGTCCGACGTGCGGCATGACAAGAGCAATCATTTCCCTTTTGCGCGGAAATATTACTATGTATTTTAAATACAACCCCTTTGCCGTGCCGTGTCTGTTTTCTGTACTTTGGCTTATACACAGGAAAGTCTTTCGTGCAAACAAAGTGTGCGATATTTTGGCTGTTTCTTTTCTTTTGATAAACTTTATTTATTATATTTACAGCCTTTTATATGTATAATAAAACGACGCTGCTTTTTGCAGCGCCGTTTTTTCTGCAAGTTCATTGCAAACATACCGCACAAGCGGTATTCATTCTCCGTTATTTTGAAATCTCACACAGAGCCTCTGCACATTCAATCTTATAGTCGCGGCACAGCGCAACATCGGAAAGCGCAACAACTCCTATAACCTTGTTGTTTTCCACAACCGGGATTCTTCTGACTTTATCTCTCGACATCATATCCGCCACATCGTCTATCTCCGCCTCCGGAGATACAACCGTGACATTCTCACTCATAATATCGGAAACTTTCGTCTTCCCGGGGTCAAGTCCCCTTGCCGTATTGCGTATAACAATATCCCTGTCGGTTATGATGCCGACAACATTATCATTGCTGTCAACCACAGGCACAGCACCTATATTGTGTTCACGCATTACGTTTGCGGTTTCACAAACAGAGGTATCTTGTGAAATTACAATAACGGGATCGCTCATAATATCTCTGATAACCATAAAATCCCCATTCCAAACCTCGGTTCTTTTCCGGAGAGTGTGATAAGAAACTCACACCCTTCGGAAAAGAATCGAACATAAGTATCAACTCTCAAACCATTGATGCGGCTCCTTGTCACGGCTTTATTATTGGTTTTTACAAAAAATATATTCAAGGAAATTTTTACAAATTTTATTCAACCGCCGCTGCCGCACAAATATAGATCTTGGAGCAATAAGGTTTTAATATGCGCGAAACCTCGGAAATTGTGGACCCCGTTGTGATAATATCGTCCAGAAGCAGGATTATTTTATCCGAAAAATCTTCTTTTCCGATATATTTATAAACATTTTTCACGCTTTTCTTTCTCTCCGCACCGCTGAGCGTTGAAAGCGGCTTTGTGTGTTTTGTTTTTTTAACAAGCTTTTTAAGCTCCGCTCCCGTGATCTTTGAAAGTTCATGCGCCAGAAGTTCGCACTGGTCATATCCCCTGCTGCCGCGGCGCAGAAAATGTACGGGAACATATGTGATTATATCGGGGTTGATATTCTGCGCCGAAAGCTCCGTAAAAATAAATGCGGCAAAAGTTTTTGCATACGAAACCTTCATGCCGAATTTAAACCGCAGCAGTGCGTTTCTCACAAGCCCTTTATACTTAAAAGGCACGGCAGCGCCGCAAAACGGCCGCTTGTGCCTTGTGCACTCGGGGCAGAGACCGCTCCCGTACACATCGTCCGTGGGCCTTGCGCATATTCTGCATTTTTTGTTGTTGAATTCAAGCTTTTTTGCACATTCTCTGCAAACCTTAAAATCATTGCTTTTAACATATTTGCCGCAAAAAATGCACTTTGGAGGAAAAATTGCGTTAAGAAACATAAGTTTCACTCCGTTTCGGAATTTTTTCTAAAATTCATAATCCCCGTTTTTGACCGCAGGAAATCACATTAAGTCATATCTTTCAAATCTTTTTTATATGATAGCAAGCTCTTTTATTCTTCTGCAAAGCCCCGAATTCCGCTTTGACTCCTTATTGTTTTCCGTCATTTTTTTCAAAGCTTCGCGGCTTCCCACAAGCACAACAAGCTCTTTTGCCCTTGTAAGCGCGGTATAAAGCAAATTTCTGTTCATAAGCTGCGGCGGTGCAAAAAACATCGGACTTATAACCGCCGGAAATTCGCTGCCCTGGCTTTTATGCACAGTAACGGCATATGCAAGTTCGATTTCCTCAAGCTGAGAAAATTCATAGCGCGCCGTCTTGCTTCCGTCAAATTTAATTTCAAGATACGCACCGTTTTTATTTATGTATTCTATAACGCCTATATCGCCGTTAAAAATTCCTTCACCCTGTTTTCCATCGCTTTCGTCCGTCCACGAAATGGAATAATTATTTTTAATCTGCATAACCTTATCGCCTTCGCGGAAAACGGTATCTCCCACGGTTTTTTCATTTTTGCTGTCGTCCGGCGGATTCAGTCTCCCCTGAAGAATCCGGTTAAGTTCCTGCACGCCAAGCTTTCCGCGGCGCGAAGGCGAGATAACCTGTATATCGAAAAGCGGGTTAAATCCGTACGCTTTCGGAAGTCTTACGGCGCAAAGTTCTGAAATAACCGCCGAGACTTCATCGGCACTGCGGCGCTCCATCATGAAAAAATCTTTATCTTTTTTATTTAAAATCGGCATTTCACCGCCGTTTACTCTATGCGCATTGACAATTATCATGCTTTCCGATGCCTGGCGGTATATTTCCGTCAGCCGTGCACTTTTTATCACTCCGCTTTGAAGCATATCGCGCAGCACATTTCCGGCTCCGACAGACGGCAGCTGGTCTGCGTCCCCCGCCATAATAAGCCTTGTCCCGGATTTCAGCGCCTTTAAAAGCGCATGCATAAGCATAATATCAACCATACTCATCTCATCAGCTATCACAACATCTTCGTCCACCGGGAAAGTTTCATCACGCGCAAAGCTTTGCCTCTCACCCTCAGAAAAGTTTATTTCAAGCAGACGGTGAATTGTTTTACCCTCCATGCCGCATGTTTCCGTAAGACGTTTTGCAGCTCTGCCCGTGGGCGCGCACAAAGCAATTGTTTTCCCCATGCGCTCCATTATGGATATAATGGTTTTTATTATGGTTGTTTTTCCCGTTCCGGGTCCGCCGGTTATAATAAACATGCCGTTCATGCATGCGGATATACACGCTTCACGCTGCTGCTGCGACAAAATTATTGCATTTTCGCTTTCCACGGAATTCAATATGCTTTCAATTTTTTCGCGTGAGCTCAGCGGCGGCAGACACGCTGCCGAGGCAAGTCTTTTTGCCGTGCCGAGCTCGGCGTTATAATAAAGCGGCAAATAAAGATTTATGTTTTCTCCGTCGCTTTCTTTAATAATCCTGTTTTCATTTATAAGGCGAAAAATCGTATTTTCCGCGTCATCACGGGAACAGCCGAGAACTTCCGCCGATTTTTTTGTAAGCTCACGGTGCTCGTAATATGTATCGCCGTTTTGCACCGCTTCGCGCATGACATAAAGCACGCCTTCGCGCAGCCTCTCTTCGTTTGAAGCTTCAAAACCCATGCCCATCGCCAACGAATCCGCGGTTTTAAATCCTATTCCGTCAACCGAGCAAAGGCAATATGGGTTTTGCTTTATTTTCGAAACCGCATCTGCTCCGAGCGCCCTGAAAACTTTAAGGGCAAAAGCCGGAGTTATTCCGTAAGGCTGCAAAAACATGACAAGCGACTGCATAACCTGCTTTGACATAAGCGATTCATGTACTTCATGCGCTTTTGCAGCGCTTATTCCTTTGATTTCAGCCAACCTGTACGGTTCGTCCCTCATAATCTCAAGCGTTTTGGAACCGAATTTATCAACAATTTTTTTTGCGGTAACGGGTCCTATTCCCCTTATAATTCCGCTTGACAGATACATAAGCACCTGTATTTCGGACTGCGGCAGCACGCTTTTATACGACGAAACGCGTATCTGTTCGCCGTATGACGCATGCGTCACCCATTCACCCGTAAATTCAACCGACTCTCCCACGGATATGCCCGGCAGGCTTCCGACGGCTGTAAAATCGCCGTGCTCGCCTGTCACTTCGCAAACCGTGTATCCGTTCTCGTCATTTCTGTACACTATTTCAGAAACAACCCCGAATGCTTTTTCGCACAACGGAATTTCCTCCCTATTTTTTCAAAACGCCGTATGTTCTGCACAAAGCGTCTGTCTTTTTTTCTTCTCCGCCTTTTATATACACGGCGGAATTTTTGAAATATTTTTCTGCCACAAGAAGCGTGCCCAAAACCACTTCTTCAAGTCTTTCGCCCGCCTTGTCGGCGTCTATAACTATTTCTATTTCGTCTCCGTCTCCGCAGCTCATCACAGCCGAAAGCGCGATAAAAACCGCTGCCGCTATACAAACCGCCGCCAACAGAGGCAAAATAATATTCATCATACAGATACACCCCCATACCAATATATGAATACGGGGGTGAAATGGTTAAACTGCTTTTTCCGAAAATCAGAACTTGGCAGCCTCGTCTGTCATTTCCCACGGAAGCGAGATATCGTCTCTTCCGAAATGACCGTATGCTGCCGTCTGTGCGTAAATCGGACGTCTCAGATCAAGTCTTTCTATAATTGCATCGGGACGCATGTCGAAATGCTCGCAGATAAGCTCACAAAGTTTATCTTCGCTCATTTTGCCTGTTCCGAAAGTATCAACGCGAACGGACACGGGTTTTGCAACACCTATTGCATATGCCAGCTGAACCTCGCATTTATCCGCAAGTGAAGCCGCAACAAGATTTTTTGCAATGTATCTTGCCATGTAGCATGCCGAGCGGTCAACCTTCGTCGGGTCCTTGCCGGAGAATGCGCCGCCGCCGTGGCGCGCATAGCCGCCGTATGTATCAACAATTATCTTTCTTCCCGTAAGGCCGCTGTCTCCGCACGGACCGCCTACAACAAATCTGCCTGTGGGGTTTATGTAAAACTTTGTTTTGTTGTCTATCAGTTCTGCCGGAATTACGGGTTTTACAACTCCTTCTATCATGTCGCGGCGGATAGTGTCAAGCTCTGCCGCTGCGTCATGCTGCGTGGATATCACAACCGTATCCACTCTGACGGGGCGGTTATCTTCATATTCAACCGTAACCTGGCTTTTTCCGTCAGGTCTCAAATAGTCAAATGTGCCGTTTTTGCGCACTTCCGTAAGCTTTCTCGAAAGCTTGTGAGCCAGCGAAATCGGCATGGGCATAAGAGTTTTTGTCTCGTTGCAGGCATAGCCGAACATCATTCCCTGGTCTCCCGCGCCGCCGCCGAGGCTGTCTCCGTGTTTGCTCTCAAACGATTTATCAACACCTAAAGCAATATCGGGTGACTGACCGTGTATACTGTTTAAAACCGAACACGTATCAGCATCAAATCCGCCTTTTGAATCAACGTATCCTATTTCTTTAATCGTTTTTCTTACAATATCGGGAATATCAACATAACAATCGGTTGTTATTTCTCCCATAACAAGCACAAGACCTGTGGTTGTTGTTGTTTCGCACGCAACCCTTGCCATCTTGTCATCTGACAGAATTGCGTCTAATATGCTGTCTGAAATTTTATCGCACATTTTATCCGGATGACCTTCCGTCACCGATTCGGATGTAAAGTAATTTTTCATATTATCCTATCCTTTCTTAAACGGTATATTAAAACAGATTAATTATCCACTGAACAGCGCTTGTGCCGAAACACATAATAAGCCCTGCCATCATAACGCCGCCAACGATGCTCGGCAGCGCGTAGCGAAATCTCATATCGAGAAGCGCCGCTGCAATGGCTCCCGACCACGCTCCGGTTCCCGGAAGCGGTATCGCAACAAACACAAAAAGCCCGAAGGCGCTGTATTTCATAATTTTATCTCTGTTTTTATTCGTTTTTCTTTCAATCATTTCTGCGCAAGGTCTTAAAAGCTTAGTTGATTTCAGCCATTTTACGGCGGGCCGTGCAAGCCACAAAATAATCGGCACGGGTATACAGTTGCCCAAAACAGCAATAATATATACCGCAAAAATATTAAGACCCATTCCTATTCCGACAGGTATTGCCCCCCTGAGTTCCACAACAGGCAGCATGGAAATAAGCGCAACATAAAGTTCTCTTGTAAATGTTTCAAAAAAACCTGCCAAATGCATCACCTCAAAATCTTTTATATTGTATATCGGAAATCGAAATTTGTCAATACATATCGGCATAAAACCCAAAATTTGAGCATTTTTTACTTTATTTCATTCAGATTATACGGCGTAATCTGATATACACAGTAGTTAAGCCAGTTTACAAAAAGAAGCGTGGAGTGTGCGCGCCACCTCATAACAGGCCGCAATAGCGGATTGTTGTTTTTATAGTAATTTACGGGTATTTCGGGATTTAATCCGCGTTCCGAATCCCTTTTATACTCTTTGTCAAGCGTATCCGCGTCATATTCGGAATGCCCCATCACAAACACATGTTTTCCGTCTTTTGACGCCGCAAGATACAGCCCCGCCTCATCCGAAACGGCAATAATATCAAGTTCCGGCACAGCCTTAACTTCTTCAATGCGTGTTTCGGTATGCCTCGAATGAGGTGCGAAAAAAGTTTCGTCAAATCCTCTTACAAGTTTGTTTTTTTTCTTCTGCACGCGATGTTCAAAAACACCTGACATCTTTTTTTCAAGCCTGTGTTTTTTTATTCCGTAATGATAATAAAGCCCCGCCTGCGCGCCCCAGCATATATGCAGCGTGGAAGTTACATGCGATTTGCTCCATTCCATAACGCTCGTAAGCTCGTCCCAGTAATCCACTTCTTCAAACTCCATATTTTCAACGGGAGCGCCCGTTATTATCATACCGTCAAACTTTTCGTTTTCTATTTCGTCAAACGTCTTATAAAAATCGACAAGGTGTTCATGCGGTGTGTTTTTTGACGCATGCGTTTTTGTGTTTAAAAAGACAACTTCCACCTGAAGCGGTGAATTTGAAAGCGCACGCAGAATCTGCGTTTCCGTTACGATTTTGGTGGGCATAAGATTAAAAAGCAATATGCGCAGCGGTCTTATATCCTGGCTCATCGCTCTTTTTTCGGTCATAACAAAAATATTTTCGCCCCGAAGTGTTCGCGCCGCCGGAAGCTTGTCTGCAATTTTAATCGGCATAATAAACTCCATTCCGCGGTATGACACTGCTTTGTGTCATATCGGCAATCAGATATTTTCTACAACTATTGTAACATAAACAGGAAAAAAAAACAAGTCTTTTGATCTGTATCAAAATTTTTCTGTAATTTACATAATTGTTGCGCTTTAAAGCCGAAAAAAATATGCGCAATTGTACTCGACACATGTACTTTTTTGAAATTTGTATCCGGTTCAAAAACAAATTTGTTGACAAATCACCTTTTTCCGTATATTATATAATAAATGCATAAAGCGATGAATCGGAGTGATTAAATGTTATTTGATAATTTTATCTTCACAATCGAAATTATCGGCACAATTGCCTTTGCCGTTTCCGGGGCTTTATCGGGTGTTTCAAAAAGGCTTGATATTCTTGGGATAACGGTTCTCGGCTGTGTCACGGCAATAGGCGGAGGAATAATGCGCGATATTCTTTTGGGCAGCTTCCCTCCCGCAGCCTTTACGGATCCGGTGTATGTCTCCGCAGCCATTGCAACCTCCGTTGTGATATTTATATTTGCATATCTTAACGAGGAAACATTTTCGCGCGCAATGGATAAATTAAAATCGGCAATAAATATATTCGATGCTATCGGATTGGGAGTTTTTGCCGTCAGCGGCACGGAGGTTGCACTCTCTTACGGATTTTCCGAAAATGCATTTCTGTCTGTTTTCGTCGGTATTCTGACCGGCGTGGGCGGCGGCGTTCTGCGTGATCTTATGGTATGTGAGATTCCGTCTGTTCTGCGCAAAAAAATCTACGCCGTTGCGGCTGCCGCAGGCTCTGTTTCTTATTACCTTATACTTAAGGCCGGAGCTCTCGGCACAATCGCCATGCTTTGCGGAATCGTACTTACAATTGCCGTGCGCATTCTGGCTTCACATTTCGAATGGGCACTGCCTCGCATCAAATAAATTGGATAAAACTAAATCTTTGACAAAATTCTATCAATTTTTATGTCTATTTTGTCTAATATTCTTCTTTACTTTTTGTTGATTTTGTAGTATAATAAAAATGTTCAAAAGATAATTTGGAGGTACAAAAATGAAATATTTGATTGATTCCGGAGACACAGAACAAATTGCGCGAATATGCGACTATTACCCGATTGACGGCATAACAACAAACCCCTCTATCGTGGCAAAAGCAGGAAAAGACTTAAAAACACTTATAACGGAAATAAGAGCAATAATAGGACATGAGAAAATGCTTCACGTTCAGGCTCTTTCCGAAACTGCCGATGACATAATGGAAGAAGCAAAAAGAATATGCGACTTCAGCGGCGAAAACACATACGTTAAAATCCCCGTTACGGTAGACGGAATAAAAGCTATAAAAAACCTACATAAAAAAGGCTATAAACTTACGGGTACCGCTATTTTCACGCCCCAGCAGGCAATGCTTGCCGCATGCGCCGGAGCAGACTTTGTGGCACCTTATATAAACAGACTTGACAATATATCCACAAACGGTATAGAAATTGCCGAGAATATTCATAAAATGCTTTCGGACGCCGGTCTTGACACAGAAGTTCTGGCAGCAAGTTTCTCAAACGTTGAGCAGATTCATATGACAGCAATGCACGGTGTAACCGCCCTCACAATTTCGCCTGCACTTTTTGACAAGATGCTTTATCATCCGCTCACAATCAATGCTGTACACGAGTTTATTGCAAACGGCAGCAAATACTACAATATATGATTAAAACCATTTGATCACACGGGTCCGAATAAAAGCCGAAAGGCATATTCGGACTTTTTTTATTTGTTTTCGCAAAAAACTATTGAGAATTGACGAAAAAAGGTATATAATATAAAAAAGTGTATAAAAGGCGCTTTTTTGAGTTTAAATTGATTTTACTAAATAATAAAGGAGCGAATAAACATGGAAATCAAAATCACCAAAACAACAAAGCCTGCCGCTAAACCTGATCAGAACAATCTGGGGTTCGGCAAAATATTTACGGACCATATGTTCGTGATGAATTACACCGAAGGACAGGGATGGCACGATGCAAGAATTGTTCCTTTCGAGAAAATATCTCTTTCCCCTGCCGCTATGGTTTTCCACTACGGTCAGGAAATGTTTGAAGGTATGAAGGCTTACCGCGGTGCAGACGGCAAAATCTATCTTTTCCGTCCTGACATGAACGCAAAAAGAGCGAACAATTCAAACACCAGACTCTGTATTCCCCATATAGACGAAAACGATTTTGTGGAAGCTGTTAAAGCCGTTGTATCGGTTGACAAAGACTGGATTCCGACAGCGGAAGGCACAAGCCTTTATATCAGACCTTTTATAATTGCCACAGATGAGTTTTTGGGAGTTGCACCTTCAAAAACATATCTTTTCATAATTATTCTTTCGCCAAGCGGCGCATACTATGAAAGCGGATTAAAGCCCGTCGGCATCTGGATTGAAGATGAGTATGTACGTGCCGTAAAAGGCGGTATGGGTTTTGCAAAAACAGGCGGAAACTATGCCGCAAGCCTGATTGCTCAGGTTAAAGCTCACGATGACGGATATTCCCAGGTTCTCTGGCTTGACGGCGTTGAAAGAAAATACATAGAAGAAGTCGGCGCTATGAATATCTTCTTTAAAATTGACGGAAAAATCGTAACTCCGATGCTCAACGGAAGCATACTTCCCGGCGTTACGCGTGACTCTGTTATAAATCTCTGCAAACACTGGGGTATGGATGTTGTTGAAAAGAGAATAAGCGTTGACGAGCTTCTTGAAGCTCAGCACAGCGGAAAACTCGAAGAAGTGTTCGGCACAGGAACGGCAGCCGTTATCTCCCCTGTCGGAAAGCTCCGTTACAAAGACGAAGTTATGACAATCGGAAATGGCGAGATAGGCCCTGTCAGCCAGAAAATATACGATACCGTAACGGGAATTCAGTGGGGCAAGATTGAAGATCCCCTCGGCTGGAGAGTCGAAGTAAAATAAAAAACTTTCGGAAGGGAGCGTCAAGCCATGATAGTAGGTATTGCAGGTCTCGGAATAACAGGGGCCTCTCTTGCAAAAGCAATTAAACTTAAAACCTCGCACTATGTTTTCGGGTATGACAAAAATAACGATATAAACATAAAAGCAAAAATCACAAAAGTCATAGACGATATAGCCGAAGGCGATATGATGAAAAAGCTTGACGTTCTTTTTCTGGCTCTTCCTCCGGGAGAGACGGTGCGTTACCTTGAATTTCATTCGCGTCTTCTCTCTCCCGATGTCACGGTAATTGATATGTGCGATATAAAAGTGCCCATATGCCGCGATGGATTTCGCATAGCCGAGCAATACGGTTTTACATTCATAGGCGCACACCCGTTTGCCGAAAGCGTAAAAAAAGGATTTGACGCTTCAAATCCGAAATTTTTTGACGGTGCAAATATTGTACTTACACCTACGGCATCAGCACCCGTTCTCATTCTCGACAAGGTGCAGAGGCTGCTGCGCGCAGTCGGATTCGGAAATATCGAAATCTCTTCTCCGCGCGAGCATGACCGCATGGCGGCTTTTACTTCTCAGCTTACAAGAATTATATCAAATGCATATATAAAAAGTCCTGTCGCGGCAAATCACTACGGATTTTCGGGCGAAAGCTACAAAAGTATCTCACGCGGCGCAAAGCTTGATGCCGAGATGTGGGCGGATATACTGTCTTTAAACCGCGAATTTGTAATACCGGAGCTTTCCGCAATGTGCGAAAGACTGGCGGAATACTTAGACGCTTTAAAAGACGATGATGTGAATAAGCTTAAAAAGCTTTTGGAGGAAGGCAGCAGCCTTTCGGAATATATAGACGGTAAGGAGAATAATCTTTGGAAATAAAATGCGGTCTTATCGGAGAAAAACTCTCCCACAGCTATTCAAAAAAAATTCATGAAATGCTCGGTTATTCCTATGAGCTATACCCGACCAAACGGGAAAATCTTGAAAAAATTGTCCGTGATTTTGATTATACCGGTATGAATGTCACAATACCTTACAAAACAGACGTTATACCGTTTTGCTCACAAATTTCCGACAAAGCAAAGAAAATCGGTGCGGTTAATACTCTTCTTAAAAGCTCCGGCGGCATAAAAGGCTTTAACACCGATTATTTCGGGTTCTGTTCGCTTGCCGAAAAATGCGGAATAAGCTTTAAAAACAAAACTGTTCTTATTCTCGGCACCGGCGGAACATCAAAAACCGTTTTTGCCGCTGCGTCTGACTGCGGAGCCTCAAAAATACGTTTTGTGTCACGAAGCGGTGAACTGAACTATGAAAATGTATACGAAAATGCCGCAGATGCGGAAATTATTGTAAACACAACCCCCATAGGCATGTTTCCGGATATATACCGTAAGCCGCTGTCGCTTAAAAATTTCAAAAATCTCTGCGGTGTGCTTGACGTAATATACAATCCCCTCAGAACCGAGCTCATAACGGAAGCTTTATCTCTCGGGCTCAATGCCGGAGGCGGTCTTTATATGCTTGCCGCACAGGGCGTGCGTGCCGGTGAAATATTCACATCCAAAAACTTCGGTTCCGGAAAAACCGACGAGATATACGAAACGCTTCTGCGTGATACGGAAAATATTGTACTTACAGGTATGCCCGGCTGCGGCAAATCAACTTTTGCAAAAATTATTGCAAAAAAAACCGGCAAACACCTTGTTGATACAGATGCGGAAGTTGTAAAAAGCGAGGGCATGAATATACCTGATATTTTTTCCAAATTCGGCGAAGAGTATTTCAGAAATGCCGAAACCGCTGCAATCAAAAAAGCAGCTGCAGGTCATTCCCAAATTATTGCAACGGGAGGCGGCGCCGTGCTCAGAGAAGAAAACATGAAGGCGCTTTCCCAAAACGGACACATTTATTATATCGACCGCAGCACAGACCTCTTGGCTTCAGACGGCAGACCTCTTTCAAAAAATCCCGAGGTGCTTAAAAAAATGTATTCCGAACGTCTTCCCTTATACAGAAAATATGCGGACGAAGAAATAAAAAACGACGGTGCCGTAAGCACCGCCGCCGAAAAGATACTCAGCCGTTATATTTAGCTCTTTTAATCTTTTTTGAAGTTGTTTTTTCAAATTCGGTATCACGAATTTTTATTTGATGAACCTGTTTATACGAAGGCAGTCCCGAGAGAGCATCTCTTATCTTTTTGGCAAGAGGTACTCTTTCTATAGGTTCTGCGGGATAAACCTCCGCAATCAGACCTCTTTCTTCACCGTTTTCATCTTTGGAAGCATAAACCACAACTTCGGCAATCTCAGGAATATTCTGTATATAGTTTTCTATTTCCTCGGGGTATATGTTTTTGCCGTTACGCAAAACTATAATATTTTTCTTTCTTCCCGTTATGCACAGCTGACCTTCTTCATTGAATTTACCGTAATCTCCGGTATAGAACCAACCGTCTATAAGGGCTTTTTTCGTTTCTTCCTCATTTTTGTAATATCCGAGCATAACCGTTTCGCCCTTAACGCAGATTTCTCCGATTCCGTCTTCGTTTTTGTCTCTTATCTCAACCTTGTTGCAGGGAAGCGTTACGCCTACCGTAGAAGGATTGTTATAATAGTCGCGGTTTGCCGAAACAAGCGGCGAACACTCAGTTATTCCGTATCCGTTTATTAAATTTATGCCGATTGCATCAAAAAACTCGCCTATTTCGGGTCTTATAGGAGCACCGCCGGAAACAATTTTGCGGAGTCTTCCTCCAAACGCCTTATGTATTGAGCCGAAAATCAATTTTCTTGCATCTATTCCTATTTTTCTGAGACCGCTGCTTATTTTCATAAGCGTTTTGAAAGCTGCGGTTTTATTGCCCGATTCAATGGTTTTCTGTATTTTATTGTAAAACACCTCAACAAATGCCGGAACCAGCAAAATATAATCGGGTCTGTATAAACTCAGATTGGGCAGCACGGCTTTTAAGCTTTCGTTTATGCATATGCACGAATGTTTGTGAAGCGATACCAAAAGACCGCAGACAGCCTCATATGTATGGTGATAAGGCAAAACGGAAAGGCACGTTGTAAACACCGTGGAAACACGCAGACCGTGATAAACGCCGGCAACAAGATTATGCTCCGAAAGCATAACGCCCTTTGCCATGCCCGTTGTACCGGATGTGTAAACCAAAAGTTTAAGTTTATCTTTGTCTCTGTCCGTATTCGGCACTTTCATATTTTTTTCGCCGAGCTTAAAAAGACCGTCAAAAGACAAAACATCATCCGTATCACTTTCTGCCGAGAAGCAGACAATCTTTTTAATCTTAGGAAGATCTTCTTTTCTCTTTTCAAACAACTTAAGATACTTTTCCGTACAGAAAACAATTCCACTGTCACTGTGGCAAAGTACATTAATTATATCATTATCGGGCAAATCCTTGTCAATAGGCACAAAAACACCGTCCGACACAAGGGCAGCCAAATAAGTCTGAACCCATTTATAGCTGTTTTCGCCTATACATGCTATATGCTCTTTGTCAAAACCGAGCACGCAAAGTGCGGAATAAAGTTCATCAACGCTCTTTTTAAATTCAGAGTATTTAACCTCGGCAATATCGTTTCTGCCTTTTTTAAATTTAAAAGCCGTTTTATTGCCCGCTTCCTTTTCCCCCAAGCAAAGCATTTCATATATAGAACCGAAAGGCTCAACTTCATAATATGGATAATTCCCATTTTTTTTCATTTAACCGTTCACCCCAAAATAATAAATCTTATCTGTTTTCCAAAACTATATTAACACATTTTGAAAATAATATCAACACTTTTTTCCGATTATTTCATAATTTTGCACTTTTTAAGTATCCCGTAAATTTTTTCTCCTCCCGGAAGCATCATAATATCGTCACGCTTTACGGCAGATACGGCAAAAATCATCACAACGTAAGCAGCCCCTCCGGCAATTATCGGAATAACACATCCCAAGATTCTTCCGAGACCCAATGAAACATTAACTGTCAAAAGCACGGCAACTCCCATAACCGCAACACTCAGCAGCGGTTTTACAAGCAGATCTGAAACATTGTATTTGCCTCCCAGCAAACGTATTATGGATATGATGTTAAGCACCAGAATTATTATATAACATATATTTGTACCTATAGGTGCGCCGTTTATGTTAAAAAACTTAGTGCCGACAAGAACATAGTTTATCAAAACCTTTGAAGCTCCGCCTATTGCCATATGTATAACCGGGAGCCACACTTTGCCCAAAGCCTGCAAAACGGCATTTGTTACAAGAACGAGCGATACAAAAACCACGGCGTATCCGAGAATCGAAAGCATGGACGACGCGTTTGTGTTATTATAAACAAATTTAAGTATTGGGTTTGAAAGCAGCGCAATGCCCACAGCGCACGGAAGTGCAAAAAGCATTGTAACTTTAACGGCGGAAACCGTCTGTCTCCTCGCCTCATCTTTTTCTCCCTTAATATACGCACCCGCAACCGCAGGCACTATACTTATGCTTATTGATGTAACAAGCGTCGGAACAAGGTTAAAAAGCGGCACTGCATATCCCGAATACGAGCCCCAGAGTTTCAGCGCCTCAGATGCGGAAAATCCTGCCGCCAAAAGTCTTCTCTGAATCATAAATGTATCTATTACGGTTGTCAGAGAAAAAACCGAAGCTCCTATTGTTATCGGCAGCGCAATTATAAACATTTTTTTCAGTATTGTTCCAAACGGTCTGCACTCGGGATCCGTCTCCGGGAAATCGGCTTTCTTTCTTTTTGCCAAGTGCATAATCAGAAGCAGGATAAGACCTGCCGCAGCGCCCGATGACACTCCCAGCATAGCGCCGGCGGCGCCGTATTCAACTCCGCGTCCCACAAGCACATATGCAAGAATGTATCCGACTATAAGTTTAAAAAGAGCCTCCGCAACTTCCGAACTTGCCGTCGGAACCATATCCTGTCTGCCCTGAAAATATCCGCGGAAAGCGGACATAAACGACACAAAAAGCATTGCAGGCGCTATTGCTTTTATGCTCGGCACCGCCATGGGACTTTTTGCAATTTGGGCAAACTTCTCCGCTCCGAAGTACAAAACCATACTGCCGGCAACGCCTATAAATGACAAAAGCGCAAAGCTTGCGTGAAAAATTCTTTTTGTTTCACGCCTTCTGCCAAGCGCAGAGCTTTCCGCAATCATCTTGGAAATCGCCACGGGAAGTCCTGCCGTGGCAATTACAAATAAGAATGTATATATTGTATAAGCCGTCGAAAAAAGACCCATACCGTCCTCATTCAAAAGGTATGTAAGCGGTATTTTAAAGCATGCGCCAATAAGCTTTACAAGTATATTTGCCGCAAGCAGAATCGCCGCTCCGTACATGAAACTTTTATTTTGTTTTTTTTCCATAATCATTCTCCGTTTCATCGTGAAAATCTCTTATGCCCAACTCTGAAATACTTAAATAATAGTTAAGCGCTTTTATATTGCCGATATGGCGTCTGATAAATTTTTCTATAATGTTTGTACCCTCCAATGCCGCCGCTTCTCCGTCAAAATCAAGTGCTGTTTTAAGCGGAACCGTACCGTAAAACGAGATAAGCCGCGCACAGTCTTCGGATAGCTTCAGCGCATTTGCCGGTGCACAGCCGCGGCAAAAAAGCATTCCTGCCGATATATCAAACATACACGCTCTGTCACTTCCGCAGCCGGCGCAGCATGACATATCCGGCAGAAAACCTGCGGCACTGAGCTCGCGAACTTCCAGGAACAAACGCAAATCGTCAGCCTTCTTCAGTCCTTTTTCAAGATAATAAAGCGAATTCAGCAAAACACGCAGTATATCCCCGGCATTGTCTCCCGGCATAGCCAAAAAATCTGTCAGCGATAAAAAATATGTAGCCAGTGCCAAATGTTCTACATTCTTTCTGAGTCCGTAAAAGCTTTCCGAAAGGGTTGCAGACACCAGGGTATATATCTCACCGCGCGGCTTTAAAACAAACTCGCTGTAGCAAAAAGGCGCGCCGGAGCTTCTGGAAGCATGCTTTAAACTTTTTATTCCTTTTGCCGATACGCTGATCTTTCCGAGCTCGGCAGATAAAACAGTAAGCATTTTATCAGCTTCGCCCATATTCTGCGCTCTCAGCACAATCCCCCGTGTTTTTATCGGCTGCATCTGTTTCTTCCTCCTGAAAACGCTTGAAATTCACATATGCGTCGGGATCTCCCGACATCAAAAAAATCTCCCACCAAATATCCATATCTGCCTCCCGAAAAAGTTTGATATAAATATCTTTTGCGGTAAGGGATTAAATTATAAATGCAAATTATTCCTCATTTGTAAACCCGAGCGATTTAAGCATGAAATTGCTGTTTCTCCAATCATCACGGACCTTCACCCACATGGTGAGAAACACTTTTTTGCCGAAAAATTTCTCCATGTCCTCTCTCGCGTAGCTGCCTATTTTCTTAAGCATTGCTCCGTTTTTGCCTATTATAATCGACTTGTGCGACTCTTTTTCACAGAAAATATTTGCGTTTATCGAAATAACGCTGCCTTTGTCTTTCATTTCCAGAATCTCAACCGCCGTTCCGTGCGGAATCTCCTGCTGCAGAAGTCTTAAAAGCTTTTCTCTTATAATCTCAGACGCAATTTCTCTCTCCGTTTTGTCCGTCATAGAATCTTCGGGGAAATACATGGGTCCTTCTTCCAAAAATTTTGACAATTCTTTCATAAGTTCGGAAACGCCGTCGCCCGTCAGCGCACTCAGCGGCACTATTGCTTCAAAATCCATAAAAGCGGAAGCCTCTGCAATAAGTGGCAAAAGTTCTTCTTTTTTTACGGAATCGGATTTATTTATTCCCAAAACCGTCGGGATTTTGTCTTTTTTAAGTTCTTCGGCTATTCTTTCCTCCGGCGTTCCTATTCCTTTTTGAGCGTCTATCATCAGAACCGCCCCGTCAGCGTCTCCGGCAGAAGAAAACGCGGCATCGTTCATATATTTTCCGAGTTTGGTCTTGTCCTTATGCACTCCGGGTGTGTCAACAAAGATATACTGGCAATTTTCTTCCGTTAATATTCCCAGAATTTTATTTCGTGTTGTCTGCGGCTTTTTTGACACAATCGAGATTTTTTCTCCGACTATTCTGTTTATAAGCGTTGATTTTCCGGCATTCGGTCTGCCGAGCACAGCTATAAAAGCCGACTTAAAACCGTCATTCATTTATTCTCTCTCCAGTCCGAGCTTTGAAAGAAAATATTCCTCTCTCGCTCTCATTTTTATTCTGTCGTTTTCCTCCATATGGTCATATCCGAAAAGATGCAGCATTGAATGCACCGTAAGAAATGCCATCTCGCGCGCTGCACTGTGTCCGTATTCCTCAGCCTGAGAAAATGCGGTTTCAAGCGAAATTACAATGTCTCCGAGTTCTGTCTCTCCTTCAAACTCCGCACACGGTTTTTCAACTTCGTCAAATTCAAACATAGGGAAAGACAAAACATCGGTCTTTTTGTCAATCCCGCGAAACTCTTTGTTTATTTTTTGTATTTTTTCATCATCCGTTATTAATACGGAAACCTCAAAATCTCCCGCGCCTACGTCAGACATAACGGTATTTACAGCATTTCGTATGAGGTCTCTCATCCCTCTTGTAAATCTTTTTTTGCTTTGTTCGTTTCTAATGTAAACCGTAAAAAAACCTTCTTTACATTTTATTTGTCATCATCTGGATATTTTATTCTTGTGTGAAAATATCCGCCGAAAACCTTGGCAAATGTTTCCTTAATGATTTCTATTTCATTTAAATTAAGCGGGCAGTGCGCAAGCTGACCGTCATCAAGCTTCATGCGTATTATTTTGTCTATCATTTTATCTATTTCATCTTCGCTTTTAATATCCAGCGAGCGAACCGCAGCCTCAGTTGAATCTGCAAGCATTACAACCGCTTCTTCTCTTGTGCGCGGATAGTCCCCGTCATACGTGAAAAGCTTTTCGTCAACTTCACCGCCCTGCTCTTTTGCACGGTGATAGAAAAACATTACTTTGCTCTTTCCGTGGTGAGTACGAATAATGCGCGATATAGCTTCGGGCAGTTTATACTCTTTGGCAAAACGCAACCCGTCTTTTACATGGTTTATAATAATTGCGGCACTTTCCTCCGGCGGCAGTGCATCATGCGGATTAACCCCGTATTGGTTTTCCGTAAACATATCGGGATGTGCTATTTTACCCACATCATGATAATATGCGCCAGTTCTTGCAAGAAGATAGTTTCCGCCGAGCGCCTCACATGCGGCTTCCGCAAGATTTCCCACCATAAGGCTGTGGTGGTATGTTCCGGGAGCTTCCAAAAGCAGTCTTTTCAAAAGAGGCTGATTCGGGTTTGCAAGTTCTGTCAGTCTGAACGGAGTTACAATATCAAACATATTCTCCCAAACCGGCAGCGTACCCATAACAAGTATTGAAGAAATAACGCCCGAACCTATTCCGCTCAAAGCTCTTAAAAGTCCCTCTTTAATTTCCGTACCCTGCAGCATGGAAAGCACAAAAAATACCACAGCATTGGAAAGACACAATAATATTGACGAAAATACAAGACTGCTTCTCTGTGAAACATTTGAATAAATATATATTCCCATGCAGCCGGCAATAAACATTGCGGCAAAATAGAATATATCACCGCCTATTGTTATTGAGGCTATAACAGCTATCACGGTGTTTAAAAGCATCGCAAATTTAATTTCCGTTAAGACGGCAAGCAATATGCTTCCTGCCGCAAGCGGAATCAGATATTCATCAAAACTGTCGCTTTTCCCGAGAAGCGCCATTAAGACGGAAAGGAAAGTTATCACCGCCGCCATGGCACGTATTTTCGGCGTAAAAATATGTTTTGAGCGTCTGCCCGAAACGTATAAAGACACAATTGCAAAACACATTAAAACCAAAAGTATTGCTCCGGCTATCTGCCAAAGTCTTGAAGATTCGTTGCCTTTTATAAGTCCCAGTTCCGAGAGCACCGCATATTGCGACTGAGTGATAATATCTCCGCGGCGGACAATAACCTGATCTTTTTTGTAAGTAACACTCTGCACCTGCTCTTTGGCATGTTCTATTGCTTCATTCGTTTTCGCTTCACTGTAAATTTTATTTACTTCCAGCGTTTTTCTCAGAATATCAAGAGCGGCGTTAACAGCGTCTTCATTATGCAAAGAAGAACGCAGCTGCTCTTTTGCCTCATTAAGCGATTCGTCCACATCTATAACGCCTTTTGTTATGATGCTTTGATGTATGTCCGTTACGGTATTTTTAAAGTTCTGATACTCCGTTTCCGTAAGCGACATGCAATATTCGCTTCTGTAACTTGAAGTATTGCCGCCGCGTGCCTTCTCTATTTCGTTAAAAAGGTTTGCGAGATTTCTTTCGGCGTCAAGCGTTATGTTATTGTCAAGTTCATACTGCGGCTCAACGGCTGCGGCAGCCGTTTCTTTCTGCTTTTCGGTCATCGACTTGTCCACAACGCTTCTCGGCGCATATACATCCACGGGGCTCGTGTCCCCTACGTTTATATCGTATTTTACCGGTGCCACACCGTCTATAATTGTTACTGCCGTGAAAATCAGACATGCGGCGATTATAATTGAGTTAAGCGAATTTTTCATAATCAAACCCTCTTAATATTTTTCTGTTCGTGTTTTTCGTATGCATTAATTATTTTCTGAACCAGCGGATGACGCACAACATCCTTTGAAGTCAGGCGGATAAATCTGAGCCCGTCTATATCGCGCAAAATCTTTTCGGCTTCGCGCAGTCCGCTTCTCTTTCCGTCCGGCAAATCTATCTGTGTTATATCGCCCGTGATAATTGCTTTTGAGCTAAATCCTATACGCGTCAGAAACATTTTCATCTGTTCGGGCGTTGTGTTCTGTGCCTCGTCCAGAATTATAAACGCATCGTCCAATGTTCTTCCTCTCATATACGCAAGCGGCGCAACCTCTATAAGACCTTTTTCAAGGTATTTCTGAAAGCCCTCCGCGCCGAGCATGTCCGAAAGAGCATCGTAAAGGGGGCGCAGATACGGGTCAACCTTATTCTGCAAATCTCCGGGCAAAAAGCCGAGCTTTTCTCCCGCCTCAACGGCAGGTCTTGTCAAAACTATTCTGCTTACCTGTTTTTTTCTGAACGCGTCCACCGCCATTGCGACAGCCAGATACGTCTTGCCCGTTCCGGCAGGCCCGATTCCGAAAACAACCGTGTTTTCGCGTATAAGTTCTATATACTTTTTCTGACCTACGGTTTTTGCGCGAATCGGTTTTCCCGAAGCCGTTATGCAGACATAATTGTCTCCAAGCTCCGCCGCATTGTATTTTATTCCGTCCTGCGCCATAGCAACAGCGTAGCGTATATCCTGCTCCGTAAGCTCATCGGAGTTTTCCGCAACGGTTTCAAGATTTGTAAGAACTTCAAATGCCTTTTCGGCATTTTCTTCCTCACCTATTATTTTGAAAACACCTTCGCGTGAAATAATCTGAACAGTAAGCTCACTTTCTATAAGTCTGATATTTTTGTCAAATTCACCGAACAGCACCGGCATTATTTTGCTGTGCGCGGGCTTAAAATATTTTTCAGTCAATTCTTATCCTCCTGTTTCAATTGTACGCCTTTCGGCTATATTTTCACTGCAATGCAGCGTACATTTCAATGTAATTGTTCCGTTTTCCACTGTATATTCCGAGTTTTTTTCTATTATTTCCGCATCTTCGGCTTCCTTTTCCAAGTCTGCGTAAAGCACAGCAGCATAAAAATCCGCCGCCTCCTCATTGCTTTGCGGAATTTCTACAGATTCGGTTTCACGAACATTTTGTATTTTTACCGAAATCGGCAAATAAAAATCGCCCCAGAGCTTTAATTTTTTTTCTTCTTCCGCAATCTCATAATCCGAAAAACAAATTTTTGAGAACGGATAAACCGTTATATCTTTACCGCACATACTTAAAACATATCTTTTTTCCGCACGTCCCGTTTCCTTTGTTTCCGTACGCACAAGCGGAAATACGCCGCTTTTTTCATGCCATGTTTCAGCCTCAACCTCCGCGTCCGCATGAATAAGTCTCACGCCGTAAAACGAGCTGTCAAGCGCGCCGCTTACTATAAGTCCGCCCTTTTGCACAGCATCGCCTTCTTTTAAAACAGGCTCGCCCTGCAAAACCGTAAGTTTTTTTATTACCCCGTCTCTTTTTGCAACAATATTGCACGGAATATCGCTTTGTTCAATCTCGGGTTTTTCGCTTCTTTCGCGCACCGAAACAATTGCACGAGTACCTCTGATTTCCACCCAGCACCACGAGAGAGACGGCACTTTCAAAAGCATATCATCCTGTATATCGGAAAGCTTATGATTGTATTTTACCACACCTGCGTCAATACCGCAAGACCTTAACGCTTCTCTTATAATATTTTTGTCTATTTTTTCCGTTCCTTCTATCTCAACAGACCATATAAATGACGATAAACACAATAAAACCGCGCCGAAAATACATATTCCCACATAAAAAAAGCTGCGCTTTCTGTGTTTATGTAAAAAAAGCGGAAGTCCGCATTTTTCAACGATTTTCACGGAGGTTTTTGTTTTCCTTGCCGCCGAACGGATTTTTTTGAAACCGCGTGCACTTATAAGCATTGTTGCAGAATCTTTGCCGCGCGTGATTTTTCTGAGCAAAATTCCGTTTTTTGTTGCAATATTAATAAAGCGCTCGATAAAAGGCCCCGAGACCTTAATTACAAGATATCCTCTTAAAAAATATAAAAAATCAAGTATCATTTCAAATCAAACCCCGTCACCCTGCCGCATATTGTAACATCTTCTCCCGTTATGGCTTTTATGGAAAGCCCCTCTCCGCGGATTTCGTATATGCCTATAGAAGTGCATACGGATATTCCCGTTTCGGTGTATTCCGCCACGCCGCTGTAGTTTTCAAGGCGCGCCTCTCTGTCGCCGAGTACTGTGAGATACGGTATTCCCAGCACCAGCTCGCGCGGCAGATCAAGCGCTTCCACAGCTTTTTCTATTTTGGGTATTCTTTTTTTCACCGCAGTCACCTCCGTAAAAATATATGCATCTTATGCATTTTTATGACTTGTTTTAAATATAAGTATAGCGAGGTGTAATTATGAAAAAAATTGCCGTTATATTCACGGCGCTTCTTGCGCTCTGCATTGCTGCAATGCCCGTTCAGTCGCGCGAAGCGGCGAAAAATGCACTGATTCTTTGTTCCGATATATTGATTCCGTCAATTTTTCCTTTTTTGGTATGTTCAAATATATTGGTTTCGCTCGGCGCAGCGGACAAAATATCCAAATACGCAGGCAAAATCACCCGTCCGCTTTTTTCGGTCGGAGGGAGCGGCGCTCTGCCGATTGTTTTAGGATTTTTAAGCGGATATCCGTGCGGAGCCGCCACGGTTTGCAGTCTTTATAAAAACGGTTCTCTCACGAAAAATGAAGCCAACCGCCTTTTGGCCTTTTCAAATAACTCCGGTCCTCTTTTTATTATAAGCGCCGTGGGTCTCGGCATTTTCGGCAGCACACGCGCCGGGGTTATTTTGTATGTTTCACATGTCCTTGGCGCCATTTTGTGCGGAATTATTTTTTCGTTCTTTGCCAAAAAACAAGAAAGCGGCACACAGCAGTTTGCAGCATCGGCAATAAATTCCGAAAATTCAATAAGCCGTGCCGCAGAAAGCATGCTGTCTCTCTGCGGCACGGTGGTATTTTTTTCGGTTGTACTGTCAATTCTCCGTCAAAGCGGAGTCATTTCGTTTCTGACTTCTTTTCTTTGTCGCTTGGGACTTTCGACGGAAAATGCCGAGCTTTTTTCATGCGGACTTTTCGAAATAGCAACAGCGCTTTTTTCGTCCGCCTCAAAAAGTATTCCGTGCGCCGCCGCGGTGATATCGTTTGGCGGCATATCCGTTTTCATGCAGACGCTGGCATTTACAAAAGACGCGCGCCTCTCTCTTTTTTACTGCATTTGGGGCAAACTTTTGTGTGCGGTTTTATCCGCGCTGTGCGCATATATTCTGCTTATTTTCTTCCCTGTTTCGCTCTCTTCGTTTTCCGATATTATTTCCGAAAAGATCTTCATGTTTTCGGGCTTTTCGGGCTTTGTGTCAATTTTATTTCTTATTGTGCTCAGCCTCTTAAAATAATTCTGCCGTCCTCATATTTTATGCGGTCTCCGCTTTGAACGAGGGAATCTATTTTTTTGAAATAATCCTCTTTTGATGCAAAAAGCGGCTTTGCTTCGGCAGCTATTTTTATTGCGGTTTCCGCGCCGCCGCACAGAAGCTCATCAAGAATTCTTATTTGAACCTTTGCATTGTCTACACAAGCTGTCTGAGGGTCTTTTATATAAAAATCTTTGCCGTGCTGAGTGCCTGCGGCACCACCGGCATACGGCTGAATTGTAGGCATAACGCTTGATAAATCGCCCATATCCGTACTTGATGTTTCGGTTTCGCCGAAATTAAATTTGTATTCATACGGCGTGCCCGAAACGGATTTTAATGCCGCCTCAGCAAAATTTTTGTCCGTTACGTACGGGCTGTATCCGGGGTTATCAAAAATTTCAACATTTGCGCCCATTGCGGCCGCCGCTGCTGTCAGAGCGCGGTTTATTTTATTGTTTTCACGTTCTATTGCGTCAAGTGTCATACCTCTTACATAGCTTTCAACGATAACCTCGTCCGGAATTGCGTTTACCGCGCTTCCGCCTTTTGTTATAATCGGGTGGAATCTTATAGTGTCACATTCTCTGAAGGTTTCACGAAGCGCATTTACAGCGGAAAGCCCGAGATTTGCGGCATACAGAGCGTTAATGCCTTCATGCGGCGCTCCGCCCGCATGTGCGCTTTTTCCTTTATATATTATTTTTTTTGCAAGACAGCCAACGCTTCCCGCATTAAAATAGAACCCCTCACATGCCCTTGCATGCACCATCATCGCCATATCGGCACCATCAAAATATCCTCTGTACAAAAACTCCGTTTTACCGCCGTAATATTTTATAATTCCTTTTTCCTTAAGCGTATCACGAAAACCGATTTCTATAAGTTCTTCGGCGGGCACGGCGCAAAATCTCACTTTTCCGCTCCAGTTTTCTGCAATATCACTGTCCGCCAAAGCTGCCGCAACTCCGAGAAGCGCTGCGGTTTGCGCATTGTGTCCGCATACATGTGCGGCCTTTGTAACAGGATCGCACTCGGGGTGCTCAGCGCATATAAGCGAATCCATTTCCCCCAAAACAAGAACACACGGTCCTTTTCTTCCGGTATCAAGCTCTGCGCAAAACCCGGGTATATCTCCGGCAGGAGTTGTGTTATATCCCATTTCTTTGAATTTGCCTTCAAGATATTTGCTTGTTTTTTCTTCTTTATAACCTGTTTCGGGGTTTTTCCAGATATGTCTTTCCGCTTCCAAAATCAATTTTGAATGTTTTTCAACAGCATCCGATATATGCTTCATTCGTTCGTTCATATCAGTCAATCTCCTCGTATAAAATTCAAATTCTTCTTATATTGTATATATTATATCATCAAACAGCTTAAAAAGCAATTGTTTACCTCATAAAAAAAGCTGTTTAAAAAGTCAACTGACTTTAGCCACAGCCCGGCAAGGAAGTATTGCCCTGCTAAACATCTTTTT
>ENA-OUQH01000251-OUQH01000251.1-human-gut-metagenome-genome-assembly--contig:-NODE-251-length-42133-cov-8.712415_pt1 | contig 42133 bp, 36 predicted proteins | sample MGYA00237948_ERZ548828 | MGnify/ENA primary metagenome ERZ548828 (study PRJEB26490, sample SAMN05194711) | human gut metagenome | biome: terrestrial biome; feature: human-associated habitat; material...
ATTCGATGGAGCCAACGGCCGGACTCGAACCGGCGACCCACGCATTACGAATGCGAAATCAGTAGAAAATTTTGGCTTATCCTGGTTAAATCCAGAATTGGGCTCCTGAATCCAATTTGCCCAATTTGCTTCTATTTCTCTCTATTAGGCTCACTTTTCTACACTTATTTCTACACTTCCTCATTTGCGCTTCGGGAAAACAACCGTTAGCCTCGCCCTAAGGTCGCAAAGCCTTAGGGCGAGGCTAACGGTTGCGGGGCAAAGGAGAAAAGTTGGAAATAAGAGGAAAAGGATCACTCCGAGAGGTTCGTCCAGGCGTTTGGTCCGGACGCTTCAACATCGGCCCCGACCCTGAGCGTCCCGGCAAATACCTCTACACTCCAAGCCGAACTTTTCACTGCAAGACAAAATGGGAAGCCAGAGCAGAGTTCGAGAAATACCGAAGCGAGCTCGAATCAAAAGGATTGCCCGATAAAGAGAAAGAGCATCTGCGTGCCTATCTTCTTTATTGGCTCTCCCTGCGCGAAGGGAGCTACAAGTCTCCAAGGACAAAGGAGCGAGAAGAGCTCGATGTCCGACATATCATGGAGCTGTTTCCTGACGTGAAGCTTTCGAAGCTCACGCCGACCTTCGTTCTCGAAACCTATGAAAAGGCCCGCAAAAGCGGAAGGTTCGATAAGGAAATCTACCAAATCAATAAGCGACTTAGGCAGGTTCTAGATTCTGCGGTTGAGGACGGTATTTTGACGCGCAACTGCGCAAAGAGGATTTCCATACCGAAACCCGACCCCGAACCGAAAGATTACCTCAACCACGAAAGGCTCATCTCCTTCAATAAGATGATTCAGTCCCAGCAGCTAACAGGCCAAACTGTGGGTATTCATATCCTTCTAAGAACGGGAATGAGACCAGCTGAGATGTACGGGTTGTCGTGGGCTGATGTCCACTTCGCAACATGCCGCATCGATATTCGTCATCAGTTCTCAAACGATATGACCCTGCGTAAACCTAAAACTAAATCGAGCTCGACATGGATTGCCATTGACGGCGAGCTGTGGAAAACCTTGCTTGAGTGGAAAACGGCGCAACGTATGTATTTCAAGCGGCTGGGCAAAAAGCAGGGGCCTGATACCCCCGTGGCATCGAATGCCTTGGGAGGACGAATGGACCCAACGAATTTCGGGCGCTTTTTCAGGAACCTCTGCGCCGATACGGGATTTGGCCATTTCGAGACGGTCACCAACACCTTTATCAAGGACGGAATCACGCGATATAGGGGGACTGGTTACAAAGGCCTTTGTCCAAATATGTTCAGGGACATCATGGCAACCACTCTTTCAGGAGAGCTGAGTATTGACCCGAACACTCTTAAAACGCGCATGAGGCATTCCGATGCATCGGTATCCCTAAACTACTATGCTCACCCCGTGGAAGACAGCGAATACCGTGCTGCCTCTCTATTTAGTGATTACTTGACCAAATAGGTTGCATTTATCTGCGTACGTGACTATAATGATGCTAAAGGGAGGAGGGAGAACCAAAATGTCGATCATTAAGCGGACAAAGCAAAGCCGGGAATATGCAAAGAGCGTTCAAATAAGCGTAACTTTTCCTTCCCCGGATCGACGTGCGGCTGCCCAGCAGCTCCTTGCCGACAAAGCAGAACTTGAAGGCCTTAATAAGGGAGCTGTCGCTTCGGGAATCCTCCTCAACTCGCTCATTCCGCTTTCTGGCGAGGAGCGAGAGATCTTCTTCGCATGCCTTCCAAACGGCAAGGAGCCTGTTTATCCTGATAATTCCGGCATCGATAACGCCCTCGAACTGGCGTTCACGTATGCGTCAATGGCAAGCGGCTCTCGCTATTCAGCCGACCCGATAGAATATCTAAGGTTTGCAACAAAGAGGTCGTGGAAATACGGAACCAGGATTCATGGCCGAATCGAAGAATCAGATCCAAGGGTCAATCTGGAGAGGGATTTGCGTCTCCTCGTAGAAAGCGATCCGTCGGCAAAGGGCCTTCTTGAATCGCTCGGCGAGGATCGGCCAAAAGCCTATCCGTTTTTTAACTTCATTTACGAGAACTGGAAGAACTTAAAAGGCAATCGCGACGCGCTGTCGTTTCTCGTTTACCTCTGCGCTGCTTGCGAGAGCAGAAAAGACAGCGCAGAGGATCGCCAGGAGCTTCTCGAAGTCTGCTCAATCGCAGAAGCAACGCGGTTGGCAAAAAAGGAATCAATTCAATTTGCTGGCAAAAAAGCCAGAATTTCTTCCATGGCAAAGATTCCGATTGCCAATAATTCGACCCTTATTGTTCCTGGCTCTTGGACCTTAATTAATGCAAATAAAGCTCAAGAATACCCGTATGCTGGCGTAATCGAAGTCCGTAACAGTCCAGACGCTCCCCATGTCGTTTTTCTATCAAAAAAACCGGTTAATGAGATGACAGAGGCCGACAGAGAAGAAGTCTTTTCGCGCGCAGCTCTTCAAGCCCCGATTCTTAGCTCGCTACGCAATATGGAAGTCGAGCTCGAATACAACGATGATGGCGGAATCGCCAATCGTGATGAATACAACAACTCGCCAAGAATTGGGTATTTCTCAATTCGCGATTCAACGATGTTTTCTGATGCCAACCCTGCGCCATATGGCGCGATGATCGTCCGCGCTGGAACGGAGGTGAAAGGCACAAGCGAATAATCATAAAAATAGGCGCCCGCCCTCTTCTTTCAACTTCCACATCGCAAGAAAGAGGACGAGCATTACCCGAAAGGAATAATACCATGGCTAAGACTAAAGCCACCAAAGCCAACGATTCCGCACGCCCTGGGCAGCCCCTCGGCAGTGACCGGCTTCTTGGCATTTCCGATGTCGCTGAGATTTTTCAAATCTGCGAACCGAAAGCCAGCGAGCTTATGAAGCTCAGCGGCCACCATCTCGTTTTCGCCCGCAAGGTCTACATCCTTGAAAGTAATCTCCTCTCTTTCGTTAAAGAGCTGGAGGTTGAGTAGTAATGGCCCTTAAGCTCCTGGCCGACATTGGTACTGAACTTCTCGAAAAGGCTATGAAGGACAAGCCCCTCTTTCACTTTGGGCTCCAGGCGTTTGATGGGCTACTGGATGGCATGCACGCAGACCGTATCAATGTCATCAGCGGCGACCCCGGAGCCGGCAAAAGCACTTTTGTCGGCTTGCTTGCGGACGATGCCGCATCGAACGGTACCTTCGTCTTTGTCCACTCGTACGAACTTGCAGATCGCTGTTACCTGTCCAAAAGTCTTGCCCGTTCCGGCAAAGTGACCGTAAAGGATATTTCCTGTGACGACAAAGCCGAGCTCGTTGAGAAGGTTGGCAAAGAATATCTCGAGCGCACGGCTCGCAATCTCGCTTTTCTTGACGAGGACGATACGGTCAAGGATCTTGAGCGTTACGTGAAGGCAAAACATAAGCAGGCTCCTGAACAGCCGATTCTTGTGGTTTGCGATTATATCCAGAATGCGACAATCGACCGCCTCAAGGAGGTCAAAGACGAGCGCCTCCAGCTCAAGGAGATTCTTGGCACGTTGCGCAAAATTGCCAAGATCGAAAATGTTGCCGTTTTCGCTGTTTCGGCGATCACACGCAGCAGCTATCAGAAAGCGGCTCCGAGCCTCAACGCTCTTTCCGGATCTTCTTCACTCGAATATGGGTGTGACACTTGCATCCATCTGTCGACCGATGCTGACGACGACTCGCTTATGAAGCCAGTTGAGCTGACGTTCTTGAAGAACCGCTTCGGCGCGAAGGGCACTGCCGAGTTCATTTTTGACGTCGAACACGCAAATTTCATTGAGGCGTAATAACGCAAGGTTTCGGGCCCAAGCGATTCGCTTGGGCCCATTTTCTTAGGATCTAAAATGAACGAATTCAAAAGGGTCAAAGGCCTTATCTCACTCGAAGAATATGCAAACTCCAAGCTTAAGATGTCGCATGGCAAACTTGTTTGCCCGTTCTGTGGCAGCGGCGGCCATGTTGGCACTAACAGCGATTCAGCGTTCTTCGTCTACTCCGACAGCCAGCAGTTCCATTGCTTCTCCTGCGGAGCACATGGCGACATTTTCGACCTCATCGCAAAGGTTGAGGACATTCCCGAAGCAATCAAAGTTGAGCAGATTGAAGCTGCGAAGAGATGGCTAGGCGAAGCTCCAGTAGCCAACTTGAGCAAAACCCGGAATCAGCATCGAATAAGCTGCATCCAGCAAAAAAGCGCCGATGGGACCATAGTCGGCAAGAACAATGCAGCACAATATCTTGAGCGCTCTAAAGCACATATTGCCGAATGCGCAAGCTTCCTTGCGAAAAGAGGATTCTCGATCGACTTTGCGATTGAGCGCGGGCTCGGTTTTGATGAGTCCAGGCAAATACTCCTGATTCCCTACCCCGGAAATGATTATTACTTTATTGGACGATCAATAGATCCCAATGCAAAGGTCAGGTACCTTAAACCGAGGGCCGCCGATGTCGGGAGCGAACCTGTGTTTAACGAGGCAGCTCTTGATGGGAAATGGGCCATAGCCACAGAGGGACAGATTGACTGCCTTTCTTGCCTTTCGCTGGGGTTCAACAATTCCTTTGCAGTCGGAGGTGCGTCTAATTGGAAGAAGGCGATCGCCTCTATAGAAAAGCGAGCCGATAAACCGATTATCCTCATCCTCTTCGACCGCGACCCTGCGGGCATTAAAGCCTCTAGGGCATTCGCAAACGCCCTGAAAGAAAGGGAAATCAGCCACGAAATCCTCTGCCCTCCCCACTGCCTGAGGGGGAAAGATCCGAACGAGTGGCTTGTCAACGACAAAGAGGGATTCTCATCCTTCTTGGCTTCGTCCATCGCAAAAACGGAGGGACATGATGAGCACTAAGCAATTCGGGATAGCACTCTGCGCGGGAGCATCGCTTCTCCTGGCCATCGCGCTCAACCCGGCTATTTCGGATTTTGTCGGTTTCGTCTTTTTCAAAAAGGCGGCTTCGCTGGACAGGATAGCCAGTTGCTACAGCGATTTCGGTGCCTTTTTTGCGGGGCTTGCCAATAATTTGGCTGCCCCTGGAGGAATCGCCGTTGTTGGGCTATCCGCCCTATTTTTCTTTACCCTCTTTATGCTTTTGAACATGGATACCTTTTCCGAACCTAAAAGCAGGACCCTCAAAGACGGCAAACTGGGAAAGCAGAGCCAGATAACCTCCAACAGGAAGATAGCTAGGGCGAATATTGTTTGGGCCGATGAGAATCACGGGAGTGATCCGGCCATATGCATCGGCAACATAGGGGGAAAGAGCGTATTCGCAGAAGCCACCCATGCCTGCGCAATAGCCCCGTCGGGTTCGTTCAAAACCAGAGGCTCGGTTTTCCAGACTTTGGACTACAACACCTGGAACGGCGGGAGAAACGCCTTGGTCATGGACCCATCGCTTGAAGTGTATGCCCAATCACACAATGCGCTCGAGAAACGAGGCTATCAGGTCAGGGTCTTAGACCCCGAAATGGTCACCGACTCCTACAACCCGATCTCATCCATCGCATCGCTTTGCGGAACGGGCGAGACGGCTCGAGCTCAGGAAAGAGCGAGGGAAGTCGGCTCGATTCTGTACCCAGCCACCGGCGGGGAGAACGATTGGGTGAAGGACGATGCCGCGGGAGCGTTTGCGGGCGTCTGCTATGCCATTGCCTCAGACGACTCAATCCCAATCGAAAACAAGAACCTATGGTCGTGTATGGCCACCATCCTAGAGGGAACAAAGGGCGGCAACGCCCAGCCCTTGAAGAGCTGGCTCGAGTCGGATGGAGTCCAAAAGCCCCAAGCGATCCTTTCCGCTTCATTTAGGGCGTCTTCCGATAGGCAGGAAAGCTCGATCCTGTCCACTCTTCTAGCCGGAATACAACCCTTCGCAACCGACTCAATGAGGCGGCTTACCAGCATATCGACCTTCGACATGGATGAGGTCATCGAGGGCAAGTGCGTTGTGTTCTTTCGTATCGGCGGTCCGGCAGATGAGAGAAACAAGTTTGTCTCCCTCTTCTTGGCAAGCCATTGGGCGGAAGTGTCGCGCAGGGGCGCAAAAAGGGGATCGCTACGACCGATAACCATCCTCGCTGACGAGGCCCATGCCCTACCGCGCTTCGACCTCTCGACCGCCATCGAGCAAGGCCGCAAGTACGGATATTCCTTCTACATGTGGCTCCAATCTCTATCAGGCTTGGACAAGTACAAGACCGCAAAAGAGGACGGGAAAGACGCGATTATCTCGAACTGCAACGTCAAGATGCTATATCGAGCCGGTTCGGTTGAGGACGCGGAGTTCTTCTCAAAGCTGTCTGGCGAGTCCACGATCCTAAGCAAGACCCAAGGATCGTCGAAGGGCGATAGGTCATCCAGCTCAAGCACCGATTTCTCAGAACAGCGCCAGCCCGTATGGAGCCCCGGAGATCTTATCCATTCGGATCCCCAGACCCAAGGTATACATGTGATAAAAAGCCTTCCGGGAAAGCCCGATAGGTCAGGATGTTTTGTCGTTCCGATCAAGGACGTTACAAAATGCCCAACGGCAAGGCATTTCGTCCCTGCCTTCGGGACGAGGGAATATGAGGCTGAGTTCATAACGGAAGAAATCGAGAAACTCGAGAAGATGGGCCCGCGCGTAACCAACCTGCCGGAAGCTTGGACGCCGAACTTCGATGCAGGCGAAAATGGTGGAGAGCAAGGTAATAAGCCCGAGCTGACCGATACCGACGTCTTCGGCATATAGGCTCAGAGGGACAGGCCCTGGCCTTTCACGGGATCCAAGGTCAGGGCCCTGGCCTGCATGAGCTGGGGCTCGAGGGCCTTCTTGCAGAGGTCGGGTGCGAGGGTTCTTCCCTTGAAGAATCTGCCGCTCCCGGCTTTCGCGTACTTGAAGTCGCCGTCGGCGGCCTTTGCAGCGGTCACGCCCCTCTTCCGCAGCTCGGCACCGAGCTGCGTTCCATTTTGTTTTGCAGCGTTTACCGCCTCACGCAGGTTTCTCCTTACGAAGGTCTTCTCCAGCTCTTTCCCGGATTTTGCCATATCGTACTCATAGCGCCCGATGCCGCCTTTCCGCGCCGCGGACCTGTCGTACACAACGCTTTTGCGCGATGGGTCGCGCCTGTACCACTGGGGGTTGCGCTCCGCATCGGTACGGCGGCTTTCCACGGAAACAACCTTTTGGGCATCCTTGTCGTAGTATCTTTCGGCCTCTGCCATGCCTCGGTCCCTGCACATGTCCTGTGCGATGTCGTGGACATCCCTGACGCGGGAATTGCTTACAACGATCTTCTTGCCAGTCTCAAGGTCAACGGCGTTGACGTAGACATGGGCATGACATATCGGGTTCTTGCCGAGGGATATGCGCTCCTTGCTGTCGATATGGATGGCAACGGCAGCCTCGGCGTTTGGAAAGCACCTGCCAACCCATTCAAGAGCAAAGTCGCGCATGGCCTCCGGGAGGACACGGTCCTCGGGCGATGGGCTCAGGATGTACTCTCGGCCGACAACCGTTCCGCGCAGATGCGCGGCAGCGGTGGTGCGGTCCATCTCGGCCGCCCATCTGTCGTTGTCGACGATATTCTGCGTCGAGACGCCGCCGACGGCGCGGCCGTCCTTCTCGAGGTACTTCGCACGGCCACTCGCCGTGCTGAAGTCGTACCCGCCGCGCCCGGAGCGCTTCGAGGTGGTCTTGAACGTCTGTGCCTTGACTATCACCTGTGCGGCCTTGCTTCCTCTATGAGCCGCATCACGGAATCTGCTGCGCTGCGGCAGGAGGCCAGCGCATCGGAGACCTCCGATGCGTCGATCGAGCTGTTCCTGTTGGCGCGAAAAGCGAGCTGATTGAGGTTGTTTCCCTGCCTCTTCAGCTCAAGCAATAGGCTTGCAAGGACTGACGGGTCAAGCTCGAGGCGGAGCACCTCAAGATGCTCTTCGCCGATAAGCGAGCGCAGGTACTCGCTTACCGTGAGATCGGCTGATGCCGCAGCGCCTTTGAGCCTTATAAGGTCGGAGGGCGAAACACGAACAATGACGCGTTCCGTTTTTCGCTCACCGGTCATAGGATGGCTCCTTTCTGCGCCGTCGGCAACAAGCCGACGGTTGCTGCGCTATTCGAAGAAAAGCGTAGCAACGCAGCACCCTCCCGTTGGCAACGCCTTGGCAACGGGAGGGTCGTTTTTCGCCGAGTGCGAAAAACCCAGGGTGACTTTGTATGCACAAAGTCGTTCCTGGCTGCAACGTCCACCCGTGGATGTTGCGTGAGCGAGGGCCATGGGGCGCGAGACGAAACGGCGCGTCACCAAGCCGTTTCGCCGATGCGGGCCATGGCTGCGAGCGAGAGCCGGCAAGCCGGCGAAAGGCGATGTCATCGGAGCTCTTTCGCCGGTTGACGGCGGCGTGAGCGGATGCGCCCGGCGAAGCGCTCAGCGCAAGCCGGCTTGAGCAGAAGCGAGAGCGCAGGCGTAGTGGAGCCGACCTATGGGGAGGGTCCGAACGGAGCCGGAGCGGGCTTGGCGCCATGCGCCAAGCGTCGGCGCAAGCCGACAACCGCCGCCCATAAGCGGCGGCCCTGCAACGGAGTTCTTTCGCGGCCGAGCAAGCCAGGGCTCGTTTGCGGTTAGCGCATGGAAAGCCGAGCGCGAAGGGCTTCGGATCGGTCACTCCGAGCCTGCGCACGGCTTGCGCTGGGTGCCGTCGAACGCGCGGACCCACCACACATACCTGTCGGGCATGCCGGTTGCGGGGTCTTCCAGACGGTGCTCGAGGAAGAGCTGGGTCTCGCGGCCGCCCAGGCGCACGTCGTAGCACGCGGTGCGCTTTCCGTGGTGGGGCTTGCCGAAACCGGTTGAGGCCATCACCTCGTCGATGCGGAAAGCGCGGCAGTCGCGGAGCACAACGATGCAGGGCTCGATGCGCCCGTTGCGCCCGAACCTCGCGAGGACATCCACGTTCTCCCTGTGAACCCTCGCCATCTGCCCGTCTTTGACCCTATAATCCATACGTATTGATTAGAACATGTGTTCTATATTTTTACAATTGGAACAAATTCTGTTTTACGTGTGATGGAGGCACCCGGGCATGACCGATTCGGAGCGGAAAGCCTACATATGCATCGACCTCAAAAGCTTCTACGCAAGCGTCGAGTGCGCCGACAGGGGCCTCGACCCCTTCCGCGAGAACCTGGTGGTGGCCGACCCCGACAGGGGGCCGGGCACCATATGCCTGGCGATCACACCCGCCATGAAGGCGCTCGGCGTGAGGAACCGCTGCCGCGTGTTCGAGATCCCCAACGGCATCGAGTACACGATGGCCACCCCGAGGATGCGCCGCTACATGGAAGTCTCCGCTCAGATCAACAGCGTGTACATGCGCTACGTGAGCCCAGAGGACATGCACGTCTACTCAATCGACGAGTGCTTCATCGATGCCACGCCCTACCTAAAGCTCTATGGCATGGGCAAAAGGGAATTCGCATCGTTCCTGAGGGAGAAGGTGATGGGAGAAACAGGCATCACCGCCACAGCTGGGATAGGGACCAACCTGTTCCTTGCGAGGGTACAGGAAAGGCTCGACGAGATGAAGGCCCAGGTGTACGGAACGGGGCTCTTCCCAGAGGACGGCAAGGAGTAGGAAAAGCGGCGGGTGCTTTGCGCCCGCCGCTTAGACATCAGCCCAAGATGTTCTTGTGGTGCCTGAGAAGCGCCCGGGAGTTGCTCATGATGAGCATCGCTATCGAGTCGAACCTCACGGAGATGTTGGTGAACTCGTAGCTGGAGAGCCACTCGGCCGCAGCCAGCTCCATCGCCCGCCTGTCGCACGTGTCCTCGGGCAGGGCCGACTTGGCCTCGGCCGCGACCTTCGCCGCAAGGGCTACGAACACGATCTCGCCGTCCTCGGACTTGGCCACAAGGTCAACGGCCTCGATGTTTGGGCTCGGGTCGATCACCTCGTAGCCCCTGCCGACGAGGAACCTCTCGGCCATGCGATGCGTCTTCTCCCTGAACTCGCTTTTCATCTTGCGCCTCCTTCGACTTGGGCCTCGGCCTTTCCGCTGCCCTGTGTCGCCGAAGCCGCATGCCTGCGGGAACGTGCAAGGAGGAAGGCGAAACGCCGGAGGCGCTCGAAGTTTTCGCTGGAGGCATGCAGTGCCGCAGGCGAAAAGTTTTTAGCCGCCTTGCGCGTGCATGCGGGCATGCGACCCTCGGCAGAGCAGGTGCTGCGGACAGGCGATGCCCCAGCCAGAGAGCGCAATCCAGCGAGGATCGAGGAGGGGCTATCATGGCGCAAAACCGGGTTCTCCGCTGATAGGGGCTACTTCCCGCCAACGAGATCCGCGTAGAGCCTGAACAGGTGCGCAACGATTCTCTCCTCGTCGCCATCGAAGCTCACCCCGTACGCCGATTCGACTGCAACATCGAGTGCCTTGTGGGCTGAAAGCAGATCGGAGGGCATCATATCCAGATCATACAGATCGGCAATCGTCGAATCAGGGTATCCATCGCGAACGTCAAGGACCAGCTGCGCGCATCTCTCGACCTCGGCCCTGGTGCCAGCTGAAACGCATTCCTCGACAGGAGTGGAAAGGCTGCCAGCGCTCACGCTCGGCCAAGGAAAGTTGCTGTATACCACGCCACCGGAATAGCGATAATCGCTCTTCAGCCTCCCGCACACAACGCGCATCCAGGCGTTGTGCATCTGGGAATGGAGAACGCCGAAATGGTAAAGGCCCGCATTTGGAATCAAGAACACCAGATCGCTGCAGAATGTGCTGGGCTCAACGAAACCCAAGGGGATGTATCGCCTTCGCTCAGACGAGACCTTCGGAACCAAGATAGAGGTCCCTTTCGGCATGTTCTCAACATGAAATCGAGTTGGCTTTTCGGCAAGCTTTCTTGTCTGGGCGCTCTTTGATTCCAACCTGAATCTACGCACTTTCTCGATTCGCTTCCTGCATTCAGGCAGCCTATCAAGCTCTTTAGGAGAAAGCTCTCCGAGCCACAAAACAAAGCGCCTCTTCCCTTTTATGAACTCGTTCGACCCTAGCCAAGGGTGAAAAAAGGCTTGCGACTCTGGCTCAGTCTCGATGAAGGCTTCCATCTCCTCGGGCTCGAACAAATAATTGCCGCCATCAATCGGCTTGTTGCCGATTCCGATTTTTGGAACGTTGCAGATTGGCTTGCTCCTGTTCCAGACAAAGGAATCAGGCGCGTCCAACAAGTAGCCGTTGATGTTAGCCGGGTGCAGCACAACCGCTTGTGCATCAGGGCTGGCATGATGGAAGAGGGTCTTCTCGCCGCCCTCGCGCGAGAAGCCGACGATGATCACGAACACGTGCGCCTGCTCGGTTGCCTCGTTCGCCCACCTGAACGTGTCGTGGGCGAAATCAATCCGGATGCCTGTATCAAATATCGGCTTCCACACGTTCGCCACCTGCTCGCCCTGACAAATGCTGTTGGTGGAGACGAATGCGCAACGGGCGTGAGTGCCTTCAGTATATTCGGCCGCTTTCATATACCAACCGGCGACGTAATCGATATTTCCGGAGTTCTTAGCGCCATGGAACACTTCGATTAGCTCAGCCTTCTGCTCCTTACTCTGGTTCCTGGCTCCATAGAACGGCGGGTTTCCCACAATGTACTGGCATTGCTCGGATGGTAAGACATCGCTCCAATCCATCTTGAGCGCATTGCCCTCCTGGATGTTGCTGTTGCTTTTCAGGGGCAGCAAATCCAGGCTTTGGAGCAAGATCTCCTCGGTTGCAGTCATCATCTGCTTTTCGGCTATCCACAACGCCGTTTTGGCAACGGAAACCGCGAAGTCGTTTATCTCAATGCCGTAGAACTGCCGGATATCGACCTTGATAGGGTTGTTCTCCCCTTCGAAGCCCAAGGCTGATTGCGCTCCCTGAAGATTCTCAAGCACACGGTTCTCAAGCTTGCGCAAACTCAGATAGCTTTCGGTAAGGAAATTGCCGCTGCCGCAGGCGGGGTCGAAGACCTTGATGCCGGCCAGCTTCCTCTGGAACCCGCGCAGCTTGAGCTTCCTAGTCCGTTCGACTTTCTCGCCCTCTATCTCTGCAAGTTCAGCCTTCAAGCCGTCCAGGAACAAGGGGTCGATTACCTTATGGATGTTCTCGATGGAGGTGTAATGCATCCCTCCGGAACGGCGGGTTTCCAGATTCAAGGTGCTCTCGAAAACGGCGCCGAAGATAGTGGGGCTGATGTCCTTCCAGTCAAACGCGATAGAGGCATTAAGAATCAGGTCATGCCGCATCTGCTCGGTAAACTGGGGTATCACAATATCCTCGTCGGCAAACAAGCCGCCGTTCACGTACGGAAAAGCATCGAGGGACTCGTCAAGGTACGGATCGCGTTTGTTTTCCGTCCCCCTCTTACCATCAGGGGTATCGAGCACATGAAACAGGTCGATTAGGGCCTGGCGCATCTGGGGAGCCTGAAACTGCTGCAGATAGTTGCCGAACACTTGGCGATCCTGCAGCAATTCAGCATCTTCCGCGTAAAGGAGGAAGACGAGTCGCACGATGAGGACATTGAGACTCCGCTGCTCATGCTCATCGGTTTCGATGTTCTTGTACTGGCCCTCAAGGGCGTGATACAGATCGCTCACGATCTTGCCAGCCTTGACAGAAAGCTCCTGCTCTTTCACCAAGCGACTGTTCGATTTATCGAAGAAGAACCCAAACAGGTGAGCCTGACCCGGCAGCTCTTCGAGGGACACCGAGACATAGTCCTCGAAGTCCTCCCTGTTTAGGTCGTAAATGCGGAACTCATCGAAGTTGCAGGTGATTATCCATCGGGGACGCAGCGAATACGGCAGGTTGTCGGCATACCATTTTGCCTGCTGAAAGGGAGTCTCCGGGCCTGCTTTCTTGCTGCGCACCGTTGCCTCGTCAAGAGATATGCCGCGGCCTTTTTGCTCAACAAGGATCCCCATATCCTCGTAGAACACATCGATCTTGCGGCCCTTCACCTTGCGCTCGAACTCGAGGAAGTGCGTCGCATCCGGGATGCCCAAAACCTGCTGAACGAACTCGATCCAGAAGGAGCGCGAATGCTCCTCTTCTACGCAGGGAAGCTCCTTCCATCGCTCAACAAAGGCCTTTATATCCCTCTTCTTGCTCGCAGGAGAAGCCATGTTTTCCACCTCTTATCGGCGCATTAAATATGCAGGAATTGTGTAATCGATCACTATCTTAAAGGCGATTCGACATTTTTTTCTACATTTCGTTTGTCGGAAATGGTTTTAGGCAATAAAAAACAGGCCAGAAACCCTGTTCTGACCTGCATAAATTCGATGGAGCCAACGGCCGGACTCGAACCGGCGACCCACGCATTACGAATGCGTTGCTCTACCAACTGAGCCACGTTGGCACTCCCGACGCTAAAAACAAGCGCCATAGAAGTATACGCAACGATCATTTTTTCCGCAAGAGCTAAAATGCCCACTCCCGCAGATTAGCCACCCGCTTACGCTCTTACCGCGGTTTTTGCAACAACGTTGCTCCCGTTTGTGCCTTATTTCTGGTTAGATAGACTAAGCGAAACAAGACCTCGATATTTGGCGCATACTGTCTCGCACCGAACAGAACAAGAGCGCATACCCCTTTCGGGTTTGCCGCAATGCGCAAAATCACAGCTGAAAGGAGGCGCGATGATCACTGCCACATGCGACGAAACGTCGAATCGTCCCTTGGTCATCATCACGTACGCCTCTGTTGGCTCGGGTCATCGCAGCGCTGCGCAGGCAACTGCCCAGGCTCTTGAAGATCTTTGCGGCAAGCACCCCGCCCTGCCGGAAAACACCGAAATCGCCGTGTTGGACATCCTCGATTACGGCTACATAAAATTCGATGGCGACAAAACCGCCAATGTCACCGTTTCTTTCAACTGGCTCTACGACATCACCTGGCATCGCACCTTTACGGGGCGTCTGCTGTGGGGCGGCGGTTCGGCATGGTCGCCATTCATGTTCGCGCCCTTCACCAAAATAGTCCGAAAGCGCAAGCCCATCGCCATCCTGGCAACACATATCGTTGCTGCCAACGCATCGGTTGCCGCAAAAATGGTTACCGGGCAAACCTTCCCCGTAACCTGCATCCCTACCGACTACGGCGCGGAAGGCCTATGGCCGCACCTTGACTGCGACCTGTTCTGCGCCGCCGATGAAACCATGGTGAAGGAACTCACGCCGCGCAAGGTGCCCGAAAGCCATATCAAGGTCACGGGCATTCCGGTGCGAAAGGGCTTCACCGACCCCATCGATCGAGCCGAAGTGCTGAAGCAGTTCGACCTTCCGCAAGACAAAATGATCGTCATGGTAATGGCTGGCGCTCGTCACTCGCAGCCTTATATCCCATTCCGCGAAATCGTGAACAAGGTTGTTCCGCTTCTTTCCGAATTCCCCAACATGCACTTCGCTTTCCTGGCTGGCGCCGACGAAGAGTACGCCAATGGGCTGAAAGGGTTTTTCGATGAACGGAACATCGCAAATGTTTCCGTCTATAACTACATCGAGCGCATTCCGCAGCTGATGGAAGCGAGCGACATGATCGTGGCAAAATCGGGCGGCCTGGCAACTACCGAGTGCCTGTGCGCACGCTTGCCCTTGGTTTTGGTGGGCAAGTCGTACGGCCAGGAGCGCGCCAACACCTATACGGTCACCAAAGCTGGCGCTGCCGTTACCGCCGAAACCGCAGAAGAGCTGGTTGAGCGCCTGCAGCAGATCCATGAAAATCCCGCCCAGCTTCAAACCATGCTCAGCGGAGGCGAATCGCTGCGCCGCCCGAACGCCGCGCACGATGCCGCCGTGGCTACACTCGATTTGGTGGGAACGCTCGGCACGCCCAAGAAGCACCTGCTGAAATTCTATTGGGGCAACAAGCCCTACCGCGTGCGATAGGATTATTCCGAAGGCTGCGCAGCGGGGATGTTTCATGCGAACCTTGCCGCATTCGCTAGGGCCGCTTCGCCATCAAAACGCTGCCACCTCAGCAACAACAATGGCTCACCGTGCTTGTTCGAACTATTTCCCAAACAATCCGCCGAACAAGCCCTTCTTCTGAACTTCTTCGGAAGTTATTTGCTGCACCTCGTAGCCAGTCGCGTCGATCACGCGACGGAGCTCGCCTTCGTCAAGAGGAGCCTCCGATTCGATTACGGTGCGTCCCTTACCATGCGAGGAGGACACCTTCTTAACTTTGAAGTTGTTACGCACGGCATCGTTGACATGCGATTCGCACATGCCGCACATCATGCCATCGATATCAACTACAGTTCTGATCATTCTGGGCCTTTCCCTGAAAGTTTGCCTTATCTAACAAGCACAGGGTACACCCGGATTGCCCCGCCACGTCAACAATTGCCGCAAACAATCACAGGGCATGTTTCAACCCGCCCGGCAAACGTGCAGTCCCATTTCAGCGCAGGTGTTGAGGTGAATTCACAGCGTCACAGTTGGGCGGTCCGACCGAACGCCACCCAACCCCGAACGCCGCCCAACCGAAGCAAAAAGCTACTCGGCTTCGCGCTTACCTGCGAATTGCATACGGCAATAGCGATCGTAGATGCCGCCTTGAGCCCGCAGCTCTTCATGCGAGCCCACTTCGACCACGCGCCCCTCGTCTACTACAGCGATGAAATCGGCGTTGCGAATGGTAGAAAGGCGATGCGCAATTACCAAGGTGGTGCGGTTTTCGCTCAACCGCTCGAGCGATGCTTGGACGCGCTCTTCGCTTTCGTTGTCCAGAGCGCTAGTTGCTTCGTCCAGCACCAAGATATGAGGATCACGCAGGAACACACGCGCAATGGCGATGCGTTGCTTCTGGCCACCTGAAAGGCGAGTGCCGCGCTCGCCCACAAGCGTGTCGTAGCCATCTTCCAAGCCGGCAATAAACTCGTGGATGTTTGCCTGACGCGCAGCCCATTCAACCCGCTCCTGGGAAGCGGACGGATCGCCATACAGGATGTTTTCGCGAATAGTGCCCTCAAACAGATACACATCCTGCTGCACGATGCCCACTTGCGCACGAAGCGACTCCAACGTGGCATCGCGCACATCAACACCGTCGATTTTCACGGAACCAGACGACACATCATAGAAGCGCGGCAGCAACGAGCACGTGGTTGTTTTTCCGCCGCCCGAAGGACCGACCAACGCCACCGTGGACCCCGCAGGCACCTCAAGGTCTAAGCCACGCAACACTTCCTTGCCGTCAACATACGAGAAATGAACGTCCGAATAGCTGATGCTCGGAGCACCCCCTTCGCCAACCACGGCACCAAGATCAATGGCATTCGATTTGTTTTCCACCCCAGGACGTTCGGCAAGCGTTTCGACGAAACGGCGAAAGCCCGCATACCCCTTCTGGAACGTTTCGGTGAAGTTGATAAGCAGTTCCACGGGAGCAATAAAGATGCCGATGTACAGCGCGTACATAACCATATCGGCAGGATCGAGGATGCCCTGCGCAACGAACAGGCCGCCACCCACAATAGTTGCCGTGTACAACGCGCCCGTGAAGAAGCTCGACGCCATTTGGAATTGGCCCATGAAACGATACGAAAGCTCCTTCGTTTCAATGAACTCTTCATTGGCGTGGCCGAACTTGTCAATCTCGATATGCTCGTTGCCAAACCCCTTCACCACGCGAATGCCGCCCAGCGAATCTTGCAAACGCGCATTCAGACCCGCCATACGCACACGATTCTGGCGGAAGATTATGCGCTTGCGGTAATTCTGGACAAACGCATACGTTGCCATGACGGCCGTCACCGCCAGCATCACCAGCGTAAGCGGAACATTGATGAACATCAGCAACACGAAGGAACCAACGACTTTCAGGGTTGCGATAAAGAGGTTCTCGGGACCATGGTGGGCCACTTCCGAAATATCGAACAGGTCGGTAACCAGCTTCGACATCATTTCGCCGGTGTTGTTGCGGTCGTAGTACGAAAAGCTCAAACGCTGATACTGCTGGAACAAATCCATGCGCATCCGCGCCTCCATGCGTGCGCCCATAATGTGGCCCCAGCAAGAGATGAAGTACTGGCACAAGCTGCGCACCACATACATTGCCACCAGCCCAGCAGCCACCCACGGCAATACACCCATAATGGCATCGCGAGCATTGACGAAGAAATCGCGCACGAAGAAGTTGAGGATCTGTGGGAATGCCAAGTCGATGGCAGCAAGCAGCGTTGCACATACCAAGTCGGCAACGAACAAAAACGTGAATGGTTTGTAGTAGCTGACGAATTTTCGCGCCACTTCCTTAAAGGGAACCTCCCGCTTTTCTGGCTCGCTCAAAACATGCTTCCTTTCCATTCCAGGTGATGGGCTCAAAATCGCGACAGCCTTACGCCCTGCCCCAGCGCAGGCACCAAGGCGGATCCACGACATCACTCGGGCAGACGAACCGAATGCCGCCCGCCGCTACACCGAAAGAGGAGTCTTGGCACAAGCGGCAAACCAAGCCATCACCAAGTTCATGGCTCCAACAGGGGCCCAAGCTAAAGGGCAAAACCCCATAAACGGCACAGCACCAATTCCCCGACAGGTCTCGCATCGAATAGCCGAATTGGGCAAAGCGCGATTCCTTGCTGCACTTTTATCACCGAAGTCTAGCACCCCACCAAAGCGCAAACCGCCGCCACTTCGCCGAATACGAGATTCGAGCACGCTTAGTGCCACAATAGATGCTTAAACCAGTAATATGTAAAGCTGTTGGCTTTTTGCCAAGGCATGCTGTCTTGCCCCTGAAAACGCTTGACTTGCATTGCCATCGTTCTACAATCCCCCTTAATCCTATCAAACTGATAGGTTTTGCAATGTAGAAAGGACCCCGCGTTGAACTTCGACGCCATGGCGCAATACCTTCCTCTGTACGAGGATGCGGCGTGGCTGACGCTAAGCATTGGATGGATCGGCATCGCCGGATCCGTCATCATCGGCCTCATTGTGGCCATGATCGTGCACTTCCGCATCCCTGTGCTTCGCCAGCTTTGTCGCGTATATATCGAGCTGTTCCGCAACACGCCATTGCTTATTCAGCTGTTCTTCTTCTATTTTGGCTTGCCCCGCATGGGCTTTTCCATCACCCCGGAAGTGTGCGGCATGGTTGGCCTCGCATTGCACGGCGGCGCCTACATGGCAGAATCGTTCCGTGCTGGCCTGGAAAACGTGGAGCCCATCCAACGCGAAAGCGCTATCAGCTTGGGCCTTTCGAAACTGCAGTCCATGCGCTACGTAGTGCTTCCGCAGGCAGTTTCGCTGAGCTTCCCTTCGTTTGTGGCCAACGTGATCTTCCTGCTGAAGGAAACCAGCGTGTTTTCCGCAATCAGCCTGATGGACCTCATGTTCGTCACGAAAGACCTGATGGGCCTTTACTACAAAACCACCGAATGCCTGGTAATGCTCGTAGCGTTCTACCTCATTATCCTGGTGCCGGTTTCCGTTGCTGGTACGTACATTGAAAGGAGGTTGCGTCATGGAAGCTTTGGGGCTTGATGTACTGTTCATGGGCTCAAACGCCGCCCGCCTTCTGCAAGGCCTTTGGGTTGCGGTGCAGATCAGCGCAATCTCTGTCGTGCTCAGCATCATTCTGGGCATGCTGTTCGGCATCTTCATGACGTGGAAGAACCCCGTTGCCAAGGTTATTTCCCGTTTGTACCTCGAAATCGTGCGCATTATGCCGCAGCTGGTGCTGCTCTACATCGTGTTCTTCGGCGCCACGCGCGTTATGGGCTTGAATATTTCGGCGGAACTTTCCTCCATCATCGTATTCGTGTTCTGGGGCACCGGCGAAATGGGCGACCTGGTTCGCGGCGCCCTTACCAGCATCCCGAAACAGCAGTACGAAAGCGCTGCAGCGCTGGGCCTGAACAAAGCGCAGATTTACCGTCAGGTTATTATCCCGCAGGCCATCCGCCGCCTTATTCCTTCCTCCATCAACCTCATTACCCGCATGATCAAAACCACCAGCTTGCTGCTGATGATCGGCGTTATCGAGATGATGAAGGTTGGCCAACAGATCATCGAAGCAAACCGCATGACCTCCCCCAATGCCGTATTCGGCATTTACGGCACCATTATGTTGCTGTACTTCATAATTTGCTGGCCCATCAGCATGCTGGCAAACCACCTCGAGAAGAAATGGAACTAAGCAATGAGCGATACCGCCCTGCTCTCCATTGAGCATCTTAAGAAAGCCTACGGCGACAACGTGGTGCTTGAAGATATCAGCCTTTCCGTTAAGCGCGGCGAGGTAATTGTGGTTATCGGCCCCTCGGGATGCGGCAAGTCAACCTTCCTGCGCTGCATCAATGCTCTTGAACCCATCCAGGGCGGCACCATCAAGGTTGACGGCAAGGAAGTAACCAGCTCCGAGAAGGACCTCACCGAGCTTCGCCAGAAAGTTGGCATGGTGTTCCAGAGCTACGACCTGTTCCCCCATATGACGGTGCTCGACAACATCACGTTGGCGCCCACCAAAGTGAAGAAGATCCCTAAGGCGCAAGCTGAAGAAGCGGCGCGCGCCCTCCTGAAGCGCGTTGGCCTTACCGAGAAGGAAAAGAGCTATCCGCGCGAGCTTTCTGGCGGTCAGAAGCAGCGCGTTGCCATTGCCCGCGCGTTGGCAATGGAGCCCGAAGTGCTGCTGCTTGACGAAGTTACCGCCGCCCTCGACCCCGAAATGGTACGCGAGGTACTGGACGTTATCTTGGGCTTGGCGCAGGAGGGCAAAACGATGCTTATCGTTACCCACGAAATGCAGTTCGCCCGTGCCGTTGCCGACCGGGTTCTGTTCTTCGACGGAGGCGAAATCGTGGAGCAAGATATCCCCGAGCGCTTCTTCGAGCACCCCAAAACCGAACGCGCACAGAAGTTCCTGCATACTTTCGAGTTCGACGCAGTCCGTCAGCACGAAGCCTAACAGGGAACTTCGGCCAGAACGAAGCCCCTTTCAAATTCCATCGCACCTTCAGGGCCCCAGCAATGGGGCCCTTTTCGTTTTCGCAATACGGCTTTCTCAACGAATTGCAACAAATCGCAACGCCCGCGCCCACGGTGGGCGCCAACAGCGGCGGCTAGGCGACAGGAGCGGAGGCGCGCTTCCGACGCAACGCCCGCGAAACAGCCACACCCCTCCCCCAACTCCGCAATAACCAGCCATTCACAAAAGCAAAATGACTAATTCCCCCAATCCTTATTGACTTTGTAGGATTTAAGCGGTTTACTTCCATCAATCAAAGAAACCCTCGCACGCCAAAGAGGGCAGAAGTAAGGAGAAAGACATGACCCAGACGAAACGCACCTGGAAACTTGTTGCTGTGCTTGTTGCAGCCTTGGCTCTTGCGGGAGCCTTGCTCACGGGCTGCTCCGGCAACAACAATTCCTCGAGCGCAAACTACCGCACTCTTGACCAGATCAAAGACAGCGGCAAGATCACCATCGGCGTATTCAGCGACAAGAACCCCTTCGGCTATGTCGATGAAAACGGCACCTACCAGGGCTACGACATCGAGCTGGCAAACCGTCTTGGCCAGGACCTCGGCGTAGACGTTGAGCTGGTATCCACCGAGGCAGCCAACCGCGTTGAGTACCTGCAGACCGGCAAGGTTGACGTTATCCTGGCAAACTTCACCGTTACCCCCGAGCGCGCTGAGGCAGTTGACTTCGCCGATCCTTACATGAACGTTGCCTTGGGCGTTGTTTCCCACAAGGACAAGGTTGTTACCGACCTCGACCAGATTGGCGACCGCACGGTAATCGTAATCTCCGGCACCACTGCCGAGACCTACCTCACCGAGCACAACAAGGACCTCAAGCTCGAGAAGTACGACACCTACGCTGCAGCTAAGACCGCATTCGAAAACAACCCCGATGCTGTTTGGGCAAATGACAACACCGAGGTTATCGCCTTCGCCAACCAGGCTGGCCCCGAATACGTTGTCGGCATTGAGCAGCTGGGCGACACCGACACCATCGCTCCTGCTGTTTCCAAGGGCAACGAAAGCCTGCTGAACTGGATCAACGAGGACCTGAAGAACCTCGGCTCCGAGAACTTCTTCCACGCAGACTATGAGAAGACCCTGCTTGATACCTACGGTGCAGCATACGAAGACACGCTGGTTGTCGAGCCTGGCCAGAACTAGTCAGCTCATTGCCAACTAGCAGGTCGGCCGTGCCGCTAGAGCTAATCGGCTCGTACCGTTAGAACTGACCGATCCGCACTGTTAGAGCTGACCGGCTCGTACCTGCCGACCAGCTAAAAGGGGACCCACACGGGTCCCCTTTTCTTATGCCCTGCCTCAAGCCGCCGAAGCGGGAAGGCGAATGCGCGCCATCCGTCAGGAAAGGCAGATGCTGGGTAGCCTTACACTGGGCAGGGACGGCACGGACGACTTCCCCGCTAGACAAGAATGCCCGAATCTGCACCACCGAGCCGGAAGGGACGAAGCATCCCATCCTTCAGCGAAGGTATCTCTTCTCCGAAAGGTCAAGCGTCAGAGGATGGCAAGATTCGCGCGCCGTGCATGATTCGAGGGGCCCGTGCAGCGAAAAGTGCCCCTTCCTGGCAAGATCTTCACGCCGTGCGTTCCCGAAAGGCGGTTTGCGGGGCTTTTCGGATGCATAGCGCGCATATCCTGCCATAGCCAGCTCATTTCGGATGCATGGCGCGCGAATCTTGCCGCGAACTGGCGATTTTCCCGTCCGAGGCCGCTTTCGGGATGCATGGAGCGCAAAATTTGCCACGGATTGCCGCCCGGGAACGCATTTCGCGAGTATTTTGCCATCGGCAAGCGCCCGGGAACGCACCGCGGCGGAATCTTGTCGCGACAAGGCCCCCGAGAACGCACCGCGCGAGAATATTGCCACTGCCAGCCAGGCCAAGAGCGCATTAGGGCGCAGTCCTGTCACCGTCGGACGCTGAGGAACGCATCTTGCGAGCATTTTGCCATCGTCGAGCGCCCGGGAACGCATATTCGCAACGTCTTGCCAACAGAGCGGCATCTTCGTGCGGGCGGGCCTATTGCCTTGCCATAGCTCTCGTGCCGCATGAATCCGACGACCTCTTCGTGCAGGCGGTGCTGTGTACATGAGAAAGGGGCGCGACGTCCTGCGCATGGAGACGACACATTGTCGCGATGGCTGGCAACCGAACGGAAGGTAGGGGCACGTTGTCCCGTACATGGAGGGGTGCGCTAAATGCAGGCATACGCGCGGAAGGCGCAGACGACAAGCTGGCTCATGCCCTTCGCCCAAACCGGCTTGCACCCTTCGCGCAGGCCGACTTGCGCCCCCTCCACGAATCGACCGTAACATAGATGTGAGACGCGGAACGAATCCGCGGGTCAAGCGAACATCGAGCGCTTGCGCGAGACTGATTTGAGAGACAGGCGCAGGAACGGGATCTCAGGCAACAATGTCCACAGACCCGTGGCAGGATCGCAAGGTGGATTCGCTCGCCGGAATTCGCCAGAGTAGTTCGCATGGCAGGGTCACGCACCGGGATTTACGAGGACAGCTCGCAAGCCGAGTTCGCGCGCTGGTGCTTGCGGGGAGCAATTCCCGCAGCGGGGTCGCACGCCGGAATTCGCGAGTCGACCTGGCGCACAGGGTCAGCAGGGCACAAAAAAAGCGCCGCTCCGAAGAACGGCGCCCTTCCCGCATAACTACGGGCGCAAACCAGATCCGCCCTGAATCGTAATGGTTTCGCCAGAAACATAGGACGCCATGTCGCTCGCCAGGAACACGGCAACAGGGGCGATGTCGGTCTTAGGATCACCGAAACGGCCCAGCGGGATGCCCTTGATGGTTGCAGCAAAGGTGTCGGGGTACTCTTCCTTCCAAGCCGCCAACTGCTCGGTCATAGCCAGCGGGCAAATAACGTTCGCGCGTACGCCGTCGGGACCCCATTCGGTAGCCGCAACGCGTGTCATGCCGCGAATGCCCTCCTTTGCAGCAGCGTAGCTGGACTGGCCGGGCTTGCCGAACAGACCGGCGCCGGAGGAAAGGTTAACAACAGAACCCTTGGTCTTCTTAAGCTCGGGGAAAGCATGCTTCATGTAGAAGAATGCAGCATACAGACCAGAGTTGATTGCCAGGTCGAAATCTTCCTTGCTATGATCGACCAGCATAACGCCCGACTTAGACGCCTGAGCATTGTTTACCACGGTATCAATCTTGCCGAAATGGGCGATGGTTTGAGCGATAACGCTCTTTACCGCTTCTTCGTCGGAGCCTTCAGCAGCAACATGCATAACGTCTACACCGTACTGCTCCTTGAGCTTTGCCTCGGCGTCGATCAGGCGCTGCTCATTGCGGCCCGTGATGCACAGATTCGCGCCTTCTTCAGCAAAAGCGCTGGCAATGCCAAAGCCAATACCCTTGCCGCCGCCAGTGATGATAGCCACTTTTCCATCAAGAAGTCCCATCCGAGCCCCTTTCGCTTACGCTTCACTTGATGACAACGATGCTAATGAGGATCGCGTGCGAACGGTCGATTAGCGGAAGCAGTCGGATTGAGTCTCTCGGTAAACGGCAAATCTCTCAATTTTGAGAACCGTTAGCGGCAAAATTTGGCACAAGAGGGACAGGCCGCCATTCCACCCAATGCAGTTTCGCGCAGCTCGTAAGGAAGGCTTCGACCCACCTTCAACATGGCGTCTACCACTTCATCGAACGGAATAAGGCCCTCGATACCCGCAAGAGCCATCTGAGCAGCAGAAAGCGCATTCACCGCAGCGCTGGCATTGCGCTTTTGGCAGGGAGCTTCCACCAATCCGCCGATGGGATCGCACACCAAGCCGAGCATATTGGCAAGCGCATAGCCGGCAGCAGTGAGGCACATGCGCGGCGTGCCGCCCAAAAGCTCAACGGCAGCGCTGGCAGCCATAGCTGCCGCAGACCCGATTTCAGCCTGGCAGCCCCCTTCGGCACCTGCCACCGTAGCGTTGCGCGCGATGATCGAGCCAACAACAGCCGCATTTTTCAGTGCGTCCATCAGCTGCGCATCGCTGAAGCCATGCACCTCCTGCAGGGAAAGCAGCACGGCGGGGATCACGCCCGCCGAGCCAGCGGTCGGCGCTGCAACAATAACGCCCATGGTGGCATTCGTCTCCAAAACGGCAACGGCATTGCGCGTCGCCAAGGCAAGGAGCGACCCGTTGACACCTGCGCCCAGATCCTCCAACTCGCGAAGCTTGGCAGCTTCCCCGCCAATCAGTCCACCCATAGAAGAGCGCGGGGCTTCCACGGGGGCCGTCGCCGAAGCGCGCATCACATCCAGCGCACGCTGAAGGTACGAGGTGATGGCGGACCCTGCTACCCCTCGGCTCGCCAACAGCGCACGTTCACGCGCTTCGGCGGCATAGCTCAAGGAAACGCCATTTTCTTCGCAGAAGGTAAGGAGCTGAGCTGCCGTGGCAAAATCGAGCTTCTGGAATTCCCGCAAAGCGAGTTCCGGGTCGATGTCAGACGACACCTCGCCGGGGTTGCGATGCAGACCATCGGCGGGAATAAAGCGAACCGAGCGAATAGCGGGGAACTCCAGAATGCGGTCAATCACCTCTTCGGGGACGGGATCGTCCACATCCATAACGGTAAACGCTTCCCCGCCCTGACGCGTACGATGAAGCTGCGAAGTTCCGATGTTGATGCCCGCATCGCCCAGAGTGCTGGCTATATGAGCCAACGCTCCCGGCAGGTCCTGTTGACGAACGATCATGCTGTTGAATTCGCCCGTGATGTGCACATCGATGCCGTCGATGCGCGTGAGCTCCGCCGCACCGCCGCCGATGGAGACGCCACGTGCCACCACTTCGTTGCCGTAGCAGTCGATCACATGGGCCTCAACCGTGTTGGGGTGCGCGGTTTTGGTGACGGTGTCGGGCTCAAACGAAAATTCCAGCCCCTGCTCCTTCGCCAAATCGAAGGAATTGCGCACACGCAGATCGTCGGTATGCAGCCCCAGCATGCCCGCAACCAGGGCGCGATCGGTGCCATGCCCGTGATAGGTGTGGGCGAACGAGCCAAAAAGGGTAAACGTCACTTCCACAGGCTCGCCGTCAAGCAGGTTGCGCACCATGCTGGCAATACGCAACGCACCCGCAGTATGGGAGGAAGACGGCCCCACCATAATGGGTCCCACAATATCCCTGATGCTCATCGGTTTCATGCACGCACTCCTTGGCTGACCGAGCGGGACGCATCGGCACGCCTGCGCATGCCTTCGCCCCATGTCTGTTCTTGAAGCTAGGATAACGGCAGCGCCTTGCAGCTACCGCAGGAAACGCAAGGTTTAGCAGAATCGTGACACTACGAGCCAAAAGCGGCGCTTCCTTACCTAAGCCTTCATTTTTCAATTCGGCAGCAACACAGAACTGGCAACCAAGCTTTGGTTGCCAGTTCTGTCAGGAAATTGCCTGGTGGGTAAAGGATGGTTTCAGGTACAAACCCGAACAAGCAGCCCACCGGTTTCTACATTTTGCAGAGTGGAGCATCTGTGCCTCTACGAACGGGCAGCCGCCGCTTCCTCGCGAAGCTCGCGCTCGATCTCGCGGTCGATAGCGCCTTCACCAGTCGGCATCTTCACCTGGAACGGAACCGCAGGCGTAATCAAGCTCACCAACGGGACAACCGCCAACGAAAGAAGCATAGCCAGCGCGCCGCAGTTAATGGGCGACGAGATGAACCCAATGAACATGTTGGACACGGTAAGGCCCACGCCTACGAAGAAGCTCGCCCATACCGCGCCTTTCGAGATGCGCGAGCTGTACAAACCCCAGATCAGCGGTCCGAGGAATGCACCGGCAAGGGCACCCCAAGAAATACTCATCAGCTGAGCGATAAACGTGATGGTGGAGGTGTACTGAACCAGCGCGATAGCCGCCGAGATAACCACAAACACCACGATAAGGCCGCGCATCCACGTGATTTGGCTCTTTTCGGGCATGTTCTTGATGACATTGCCCTTAAGAAGGTCGAGGGTCAACGTGGAAGAAGAAGTAAGAACCAGCGAAGAAAGCGTCGACATGGAAGCCGACAGAACAAGCACCACCACAATGCCAAGCAGAATGTCAGGCAGCCCGGAAAGCATAGTGGGAATGATGGAGTCGTAAATGGGAATGCCGCTGGGAGAAAAGGCAATCTGGTCACCGAACAGACGGCCGAACCCGCCCAAGAAGTAGCTGCCGCCCGCCACAACAAAAGCGAATACGGTAGAGATGATAGCACCCTGCTTGATGGCGGGACCGGTCTTGATGGCGTAGAATTTCGAAACCATTTGCGGCAGGCCCCAGGTGCCCAATGAAGTAAGAACAATTACACCAACGAGGTTGAACAGATCGGGACCGAACATCGAGACAAACGCGCCTTGCAAATCGGTGCCTTCGGCGGGAATTTGCGAAAGAGAAATAATGGCCTCGGAAAAGCCACCTTGGCCTGCAAGAACCACAGCAATTACCGCAACGATGCCGACCAGCATCACAATACCCTGGATGAAGTCGTTCAGCACGGTGGCCATATAGCCACCAAGCACCACATAAATGCAGGTAACAACCGCCATACCCACTACGCACCATTCGTAGGGCAAGCCGAAGGCCATGCCAAACAAACGGGAAAGGCCGTTGTAGACACTAGCGGTATAGGGAATCAGGAACACAAAGATGATGGCCGCCGAGGCAATACGCAACCCCTTCGACTGATAGCGCTTGCCAAAAAACTCGGGCATGGTAGTAGCCTTCAGACGCTGCGTGATCTCGCGCGTACGCGGACCGAGCACCCACCATGCCAGCAAGGAGCCAAGAAGGGCATTGCCAATACCGATCCAAAACGCCGCCAAGCCGTACTTCCAGCCGAACTGGCCTGCGTAGCCAACGAAGATTACCGCCGAAAAGTAGCTGGTGCCAAAAGCGAACGCCGAAAGCCAGGGACCTACGTTGCGGCCACCCAGAACAAAACCGTCAACGTTCTTGGTGTGCTGGCGCGCGTAAATGCCAACACCAACCACAACACCCACAAAAATCAAAATGATGCATATCTTTGCAACCACGAAAGAACTCCTTTTATCTTCAATAAAACAGGTTGGTCGGCCGATGTAGCAGCAAGTGCCAACCGGCACGAACCAGGCCGGCAAATTACGGAACCTCGCAACTGAAATCCGTACGGAAAGCAACAGACACGCTTCCCAACCGATCGGGAAGCTGCAGGATCCAGCAATCGAAACCTGCACGAAGGCAAAACAGACACGCTTCCCAACCGATCGGCAAAGAGGTGCCTCCTTCAGCGCATCGACATCGAACCAGACCAACTGACCAGGGAAAATAAGAACGCACACGACCTTTTCAGGCACAAAAAAAGCACCCAGGAAAAACCCGTGTGCTATCAATATCGATACGTTATGAGGGCAAACTCAGCTACGCAATGCGAGCGCTGAGCCCAATGCTGGGAAGCAACAGCAGCCAAGCCGAAACAGCCCTGAGCCAGATGCTCGGACATGACGGCACAAACCGACATACACTTCTGGGCAAGGTGCTGAGACATAACGGCGCACGAATCCAAAACCACGGCGATGTTGGTGTTTGCCTTCGCCGACGCGGTTGCGCTGCTGTGTGCGATATGTCCCTCTGCGAAAATCATGGAAGCCACTTTACCACAATAAAGAGCATTGGGAAGGCCCGTTATTCTGTCCCGTCCCGTTTTGCGGCGAACGGTTCCGCTTCCGCGCGATCAGCACCGCCGCCGCCAACGCCCGCAGCGCCGCGGCGCCCAAAGCACTGCAACCCTACAGCACCGAGGCGGCGTTCGACGCCCGAAGCTCCACAGCGCCGCATCGCCCGAAACTCCCACGGCACCGAGGCAGCAGACCGGCGTGGGCGGAGCACGGTCAAAATAATCTTTGGTTCGCTTGCGCAGCCGAGGGGCGCCCTGGGCGAAGTATCTTCGAAGCGCATTCCCCAACAACCTAAGGTGCCCCCAGACGAAACGTTTTCGAGGATTATTTCCGACAGAAGAAGGACCGCACCCCTGGCAAAATATCGCCAGAATGTATGCCTTTGACGAGCCCTGACGGCAAAAAGGCCTCTTCGCGGCAAGATGTCGCCGGGATGCATTCAAAAGCAGCTAATTTTGGCAAGATATGCATTCCATGTATCCTTCAAGCCATGAAAAACGCCGTTTGGGAATACATCCCGCGTGCATGTTGCCATCAAGACACCTTTTTGCCGTCCAAACCCCTCAGATCATGCATGGCGATCAAATCTTGCCACTCCCGGAGAGGGCAGCTTCTGCTGGGCGATTCTTGCCGCGTTCGATGGCTGCCGTTGCGCAAATCTTGCCACCTACCCCCAGGGAGGGCGGCTCCTGCTGGGCGATCCTTACCACACTCGATGGCTACCGTCGTGCGAATCCTGGCGCAGGGGGCTTCCGCCGGACAAACCCCAACACGTTCAAAGACTTTCACTGGACGAATCCTGCCGCGCGACAGCTTCCGTCGCGAGAATCTCGCCACGCTCAACTGCTTCAATGCGGGGCGGGATGCAATTCTTTGTGCGCGAAGACGTAGTAGTAGAACCCCAGGGAAAAGGCGGCGAGCAGCCACGTCAGCGGATAAATAGCGGCAATGCCCTCCAGGCCCAATCCGCAATGCTGAACCAAAAGCAGAAGTACCAGACGCATCGCAACAAAGCAGAGCAGCGTTATAAGGGTTGCCTCTTTCGCCCTGCCAATACCACGGCAAACACCCGCATACACCTCGATAAACGCATAGATCCAGTAAAACGGGAACGAGATCAGCATAACCAGTCCACCGGCGGCTACAACCTCGGCGTTCTGGTCGAATAACGCCACGGCCGAAGAACGAAAAACAAGGAGTACGGCGGCAGCCACAACCGCAAAAGCCGCACCGCAAGCGATGCAACAACGGACTCCGCGGTGAACGCGCCAATGATATTTAGCCCCCACATTTTGCGCCGCCAATACCGTTGCCGTCTGACCTAAGGCCACCAAAGGCGCATAGATGAGCGTCTCGATCTTGAAGTACGCCGTAAAGGCGGCAACATTCGTTTCCCCTGTGGCGTTGATAGCCACTTGAATCAACGTGTTGGAAAGGGTGACGCACAGAGCCTGAATGGCGACAGGGAAGCCGACGGCAAAGATTTCTTTGACAATTGCGAAATCCATGCAAATTAGAGCTTTGCCCGAACAGGGCGCGAGCTGAATTGCGGGGCTCGTCGCCAGCTGGGCTGCGGAACTCGCCGCTGACTGGGTTGCAGGGCGCATCTTTAGCATAGACCTAGCGCGAAGAAACGCGAACAAAAACGCGACACCCTGAGAAAAGAACGTTGCCCACGCCACACCATCAACGCCAAGGTCCAAGACCAGAAGCGCCACGGCATCGAGGGCGACATTAATGATTCCACCAATGATCTGGGCATATAAAGGCGTTCTTGAATCCCCTATTCCGCGCAGGCAGGAGGCAACATTGTCATAAAGGGCAACGAAAGGAAGCGCCAGAAAATAGATGCGCAGGTAGGAAAGAGCATCGTCATGCACAGATTCGGGGACCGCCATCAGCCCCACCAACGCATCCGAACAGGCAATCCCCGCAACGCAAAACAGTGCGCCCAAGAGCAACGCAAGAAGAACCGAAGTGCCAAAAACTCGGCGAAGCCCCTCTTCGTCTCTTGCGCCGCGCTTTGACGCAACAAGGACATTGGAGCCAACCGAAAAACCCGACAAGAAGCTCACCATGCACGTTACCGCAAGGGAAGATGCCCCGATAGCGGCGATTCCCGCCGTGCCTTCAACGTTTCCCGCAAACAAGGCATCGGCAGCAGAATACAACAGCTGCACTAAATTGGCGCACAGCAAGGGAAGGGCGAAACAGGCAACGTTTTTCGTCATGTTTCCCTTGGTGAAGTCTATTGTTTTCACCGCTCTACCCTTCATTGATGCTTTCATTGTCGCTAACGCCCGCAGCGGCGGAGGCCCAAGGCACTGCAATCCTGCGGCGCCGAGGTGCCGGGGTGCCCAAGGAGCTGCAACCCCACCGATGGGGCGACGGGGCGGCAACCCTGCGGCGCCGGGGTGTCGAGGTGTCGGGGCGCTGCGACCCTACCGACGGAACGTCCAAGACGCTGCAACCCTACGGCGCCGGGGTGCCAGGGCGGCAGCGTGCAGCGAAACCCTTAGGCAACACCCAGCGAAGCCCTCAATCCAAACCACCGAGGGAAAACACGGAACTCATCAGCTTTTTCGCACAGGCGCTTTGAGGGTTGGCAACCACATTTTCAGTGGGGCCGCATTCAACAACTCCCCCTTCATCAAGCACCAGGAGCCTATCGGCAAGCTCCGACACAAGAGCCAAGTCGTGAGTAATAAACACGATGGACACCTTGCCCTTCAGCTCTTCGATAAGGGAAACAATATGTGCCTGGGTAGACACATCAAGGGCGCTGGTTACCTCATCGCATATCAGCACCGAAGGGTCGGCGGCAAGCGCCCTGGCCAATGCCGCGCGCTGACACTGGCCTCCACTTACCTGAGAAGGAAAGCGGCAATAGAAGCTCTCGTCCAAGCCAACCACTCGAAGCTTTTCAAGGGCCCGCTCTTTCGCTTCCGCACGCGTAGCCCCGAAGCTGCGCGCCACCTCGGCGATGCTGGTGCCCAGCGTATAACTGGGATCGAACGACTCCAGCGGCATTTGGAACACCATCTGGATGCTCGAATACACTTCTTTGCGCTGCCTACGCGGCAGACCGAGGATCTCTTTCCCAAACAAGGAAACCGAGCCGCAATCAGCTTGCTCGAGCAGCGTGACAACACGGGCCAGCGTGCTTTTCCCGCTGCCGCTGCCGCCAACAATGCCGAGGCATTCTCCCTGATCCAAGGTGAAGCCCACCTTATTCAGCGCCAGCTTTTCCATGCCAGGAAAGCGCTTGGATACATCGTTGACCTCCAGCGCCTTCATCGAGCACTCCTTAGCTTGGGAACAGAGGCGATAAGCTGACGGGTATATGGATGTCGGGGGCGGGCGACAACCTGCTCGGAAGGCCCTTGCTCCACAACCTCCCCGTCTTTCATGACATACAAGTACTGTGCCATGTGGGCTAGCACGGCAATGTTGTGGGACACCACCAAAAGTGACACCCCAAATTCGCGATTTGCCGAAACAAGCTCCTCTACCACTTGCGCCTGAACCGCCACATCAAGAGCGCTGGTAGGCTCATCGGCGAAAACAACCTTGGGGGAATTCATCAGGGCAAGGCCGATAGCGGCACGTTGGGCCATACCACCGGAAAGCTCGAAGACATAGCTGTCCAAAACTCGTTCGGGATCGGAAAGCCCCAGTCTGCCGAGCAGCGACGCCGCACGCGCGCGTGCCTCCTCCCTTGAAAGCTCACCACGCAAAAGGGCGGTCTCTTCGAACTGGGAAGCCAACGTGCGCACGGGACTAAAGGTACGTTGGGGGTTTTGAGACACCAAAGAAGCCACCGAGCTAACGTAAGCAAAGCGCTCGGACTGAGGCATGTCGGAAACGTCTTTCCCGGCAAAGCAGATAGAACCCCCGCATATCTGCCCCGCTTGTCCAAGCATTCCAAGCGCAGCACGTAGCAACGTGGTTTTACCGCATCCCGATTCGCCAACAATGCCCACAATGGAACCCTGCTCAAGGGAAACGGTGACGCCGTGAAGCACGGCGTCACCGTTGTACGCAACACGCAAGTTTTCTATTTCGAAAATTGCAGACATACACCCTACTTGTAAGACATCTGATAGTTCAGCCAGTCGTACTGACCCTGCATGGCAAGGTTCTCAACGTCAGCTGCCGTAACGTCATTTACCAGCGTATGAACCATGTAAACGTAAGCATGATCATCGAGCGCGATCTGCTGGATCTGCTTTACCAGCTCCTTCTGCTCGGCCTCGTCGCTGGTCTTCTTCAGCTGGCCAAGGAGCTCATCTACCTTAGCGTTGCTGTAGTGGCCATAGTTGCTGGTGCCCTCAGAGCCCATAACCGCAGACAGGTAGGTGTAGGGGTTACCCGTGGGAAGCGTGGAGTAAGCCATGGTGCCAATATCCCAGTCGCTGTCGCCCAGGCGAACGGCGATCTTTTCGGCTACCTCAATATCGGCAGCGATGCCGATCTGGGAAAGCTGAGATGCCAGCGCTTCGCAATCCATGGGCAGCGCAGCGTTTGCCTGATAGGTGACCAGCTTCAGGGAAAGCTTCTTGCCATCCTTTTCCAATACGCCGTCGCCATCGCCGTCAGCGTAACCGGCATCAGCCAAAATCTGCTTTGCTTTTTCCACGTCGAAACCGTCGCAGGTCACGCCATCGGCATAGCCGGAAGAATCGGGGAATGCGGCATGGGATGCCTCGGCGGAGTTGTTGTAGATCGAGCTTACATACGAATCGCGATCGACGCACATGCCAACAGCCTGGCGAACCGCGTCATCCTGCATAGCCTCGCTCTTCATGTTGAAGTACAGCATATGGGCGCGCGCCTGGTTGGTCTGATGCAAAGTGTACTTGGACGTATCGCTCAAATTCCCAAGCTGGTCGTCCGCAACATTCATCAGCGCGCAAACCTCACCCGACTGCAGCGCAGAAACCTTCGACTGGTCGTCGGTCAGGTACTTCGCATGCACGGTCTTGATCTTCGGCTCACCCTGCCAGTAGGAATCGTAGGAAGAAAGCTCGACGTCGCCATTGCCTGCAACCGAATCGATCTTGTAAGGGCCAGTACCCACAGGCTCATCTTCGGCAGCACCAGAGTTCACGTCGATGATAGACGCAACAGGCTCAGAAAGTTCGTTCTTGAAGGCGGTGTTCGGAGAATTAGTGGTAACGGTAAGCACGTTGCCGTCAGCTTCCATGCTGGCAATGTCGAGCGTTTTCTTGGCGCGCTCGTTCATGCTAATGGTGCGGTTTAGGCAATCCTTTACCGCCTGAGCATTGAGCTCATTGCCGTTCTGGAACGTTACTCCTTCGCGGATCGTGATCTTCCATGTGGTGTCGTTCACCATTTCAGCCGACTCGGCCAGCATGGGCTGAGGGTCGAAGCTGGCATCAATGCGGAACAACTGCTCATAGATGCCCAGATAGGAGCCCTGCCAACCCATATAGTTGTTGGACGGATCGAGATTGTACTCGCCAGCGTTGGAAGTCCAAGCAACGCTCATTTCATCGCTGTTGCTCCTGGAATCCGACGAACATCCTACAAGCGCGCCCACCGTGCCTGCACCCAAAGCGCAGGCAAGGGTTACAGCGGCAATGCGCTTTGCCCACCTCTTCTTAACTTTTACCATCCTGCATTCCTTTCTTCGATGGTTTTATTTCCTTGTTCTCGCAAATAGAGAACCCTTATTTCCAAGCGCTTCGTTAACCGAATCACCGAAATAGTTGAATACCGCAACCACTAAGAAGATGGCAAAACCCGGTGCGAATACCGCCCAAAGCGCGGTTTGGAACCCCGACGCTGCCTGGTTGATCATGACGCCCAGCTCAGGCGAAGGAGGCGATGCGCCCAAGCCCAAGAACGAAAGCCCCGCCAAACTAAGCATCGAACCACCGATATCCAAACACGCCGTAACAATCAGGGGCGGAAGGATGTTGGGCAGCACATGCTTCAGGGCAATTGCCGTTCTGCTCAGACCGCCGATAACTGCCGCCTGAATGAAGGGGCGCTCTTTCAACGCCAACACGGAAGAACGGGCAATGCGCGCAAAGCGCGTCCAACCAGGAACCACCAGCGCAATAACCGCATTCTGCAGACCGCCGCCCAGAAGGCCAGCGATGGCGATGCCCAAAACCAACGTCGGGAACGCCATGAAAGCATCAGTGATGCGCATTACCACAGAATCGAATACGCCGCCGATATACCCGGACAACGCACCCAAAATCGAACCGATAACAACGCTCAATGCCACAACCGCCAAAGCAGCAAGCACCGTGGTATGCAGTCCCGTTAGCACACGGCACAGAATGCAGCGCCCCAACGAATCGGTACCCACAAGGAATTCCCCATCGGGCGCGCGGTTCGACAGCGCAAGGTTGGCAAGTTCGGCATCGTGCTGGCACAAAAGGGGCGCAACGAACGAGAATGCGACAATCAGCAGCACAACAACGCCACAATAGAGCGCGCGGCGCTCGACCTGGTTACCGCCTTGGCGCCGGCTCTTAGACATGCGCACCACCCCGCCTATCCCGAGCGACAGATTGTTCCAATGCCAAACGAGCACGGGGATCGATGCGAGCCTGAAGTAAGTCGACACAAAGGTTTACCAACACAAAGAGCACCGCAGCGATAAGCACGTACGCCTGAACCACCGGGTAGTCGCGAGCGAATACCGCCTGTACCGCATAGAAACCGATGCCCGGCCAGCTGAATACGTTTTCGATAATGGCGCTGCCACCTAAAAGCTGGGCAAACGTCATGCCCGTCAGTACCAAGATAGTAGGAGCCGTGGCCTTCAAAACACTGCGAGACAGAATGGCAACATCGGAAATGCCGCGCAAACGCGCCGCCTCAACGTAATCCTGCTCCATTTCTTGCAGCACAATGGTGCGGATCTGACGGATATACATCGCCGATTCGCAAAGAACCAGTGTCAACACGGGCAGAACCCAGCCCACACCCTTCATGCTTCCGATGCTGGGCAGCCAGTGAAGCGTTAGAGAGAACACGAATATCAAGATCAGAGCCATCAAAAAGCCTGGAACCGAAGCCCCCACGAAGGAAGCGAAACGAATAATCAAATCGGTTGCGCGGTTCTTCTTCAGGGCACACAGGCAGCCAAGCGGAATAGACACCACAAGCGTGAGCGCAAGCGAGGTAACTGCCAGGAACATCGTTGCCGGCATGCGCGCAGCAATCTCCGAGGCAACAGGGCGCCCCGAGCTGATCGAAATTCCCAGATTCCCCTGGAATACCCCTGCCAGCCATGCAATGTATTGCTCCGCCACGGGCCTATCCAAGCCAAGTTCCACTCTCTTCTGAGCAACCACATCTGGGTCGGGTACCGTACCGCCGCGCGACAAAAGTGCCGTAACCGGGTCGCCAGGAGAAAAGTACATGAGGAAAAACGAAACAAGCGTTACCAAAAACAGCACCACCACAAGATGCAGTAGTCGCTGTACGATCATTTTCTTCATGGGACACCTAGCAAACGGGCTTTCGCGCAACCACCATGAACTGCGGGGCAAATTCATAGCGCTGCTGCTCTTCGGCCGTCCACACGCGCGAAGAAACATCTTCAACCGCTTCAATCTCGAAGCCGAGCGAGCGAAGTGCCATCACGTCCCATGCAGGACGGTCCGCCGCAGCGATAGGCATATCCTTCGCAAGCTCTTCCAGGACGTTGAAGATGGGCGAAGAACCTGTACCGTACGCAAGAGCGCGCTTGGCATCCAGCGATTCTTCGTGAAGGTAGTGCCACCAGGAGGAATCGAAATACACCAAGTAGCCACCAGGACGCAGCGCATCGCGCCAACTTTCCAGGGCCTCCTTGGCAACAGCAAGGTTAGAAAGCACATTGCGGCTTACCACTACATCGAAGGTTTCAGGAATGAACGGCAATTGATCAACGCAGCCCAACACCAATGGAATCTCCAGGCCCTGATGCTTTGCATTCATGCGAGCGTGCAACAGCATGCCCTGGGAAAAGTCCACGCCGCACACGCGATACCCGCGCGATGCAAGGGTGAGCGCCATAGCCCCCGTGCCACAGCCGGCATCAAGAATCCAGGGCGACGTAACGCCACGCTGCAAGAGCTTCTGCTGGATGAGGTCGCCCCATTTGTCGATAGAGCCATCGAGTCCAAACGTGTTGGAACGCTCGTTCCAATAATCACGCGTGGCCTCGAGCACGTTGAAGGCTTCGCTTCCTTCTGCAGCGGCAACGGGCTTTTCTGCAACCACAGCAAACAAGGGCGAAGCACCATATAGCTCATATTCCCAATCCAGGTACACTTCCTTGCCGGCATCTTCAATTACCGTGATACCGTCGAAGCCCACCTGCGCCAAAGCATCGGCATCCCATGCGGGACGCACTACCGAAGAAAGAGGAAGAGAGTCGTAATAAGGTTTGTCGTTAGTGCACACGGCCGTGCGCGTGCCGGTTTTTCGGTAATACGCTGCTTCGTTTTCGCGCACCTTCTGCGCAACGGCTTCGCTGTAGAACTCGTGGTGCCAATTTGCGTCGAATACGAGCAGCTTTCCGCCGGGCTTCAAAACCTTCAAGCATTCACGATATGCGGCAACCGGATTCGGCAGAGTCCACGTAACGTTACGCGTCACAATCAGGTCGAAGGTTGCCTCGGGAAAGCTCAAGCTCTCGGCATCCATATGAAGCATCACAGCGTCAATGCCATGCTTTTCGGCATTCGCGCGAGCACACGCCAGCATGTTATTAGCGGTATCGATGCCATACACCTTGGCGCCTTCCGCGCCAAGCGCACAGGGAAAGAATCCAGGGCCGCAGCCTAAATCAAGGACGGTTTTCCCCTTGAGGGAACACCCCGCCAAACGGGAAACCAACCCAACCCACTTCACCGAACGGGAATCCTCCAGTTCTTCGTTCACATACTGGTCGTAGTCATCGGAATCGGCCCAGGAAAGTGATTCGTAATTGGGATCAAGCGCGGCTTCCTGCATCGGGTCCCCTTCTGCATCGATGTTACTTCTTTTAGGACCGTAACATCATAGCATGCCGTAACACGTTCTTGGAATCTGTAACCTGCGAACGGCTTTTGCGGGTTACGGGCAGGCGCAACCCACGAACAACCTCGACGGATGCAGGCCAGCGCAACGCATAAAAATGGCTACGCCGGATGCGAGTCGCTGCAACCTACGAACAGCCCCGCAGGATGCGAGCACTGCAACTCATGAACGGCGGGTCGGATGCGAGCCACCACAGCCCGCAAGCCGTCTTCTGCCCATATCCCGCAATCCGAAACAACACATCTTTCAAAATCCAGCAACGCACCTACCCTATCCCATAAAAAACGCCGCCCGTGAGGGCGGCGCCAACAAAAAAATCTAGTAGCGGCTATCGAAGATGCGCTGGGTCTTTTTCTCGGAGCGGGGAAGTTCGCCAATAGGCACACCCTTAGCATCGGGCGTGCAACCGATCTTTGCCTTGAAGATGAGCGCCAGCTCTTCTTCGCAGCGCTGCAGAGCTTCGCCTTCAAGCGAGGTTTCGAACAGCACCGTAAGCACGTCGCGGCCCATGATGTGCTCGATCATTACTTGATACTCAGAAGACGTACCCGAGGTTGCGGCGATGACCTCTTCTACCTGAGCGGGGAACATATTAACGCCCTTGACCTTGAACATATCATCGGTGCGGCCTACCAGCGTATCGATGCGGGGATGCTTCATGCCGCAAGCGCAATCGCCCGGAATGATGCGGGTAAGGTCGTGAGTGCGATAGCGGATAAGCGGAGCGCCTTCCTTGCGCAGAGTAGTAAGAACCAGCTCGCCAACCTCGCCATCGGGCACGGGCTCGCCCGTTTTCGGGTTAACGACCTCGGCATACACGTAGTCGCTCCACAGATGCATGCCATCGTGCTCATGGCAGGAAATGCCAATGCCCGGGCCGTAGATTTCAGTAAGACCGTAGATGTCGAAGATCTCGATGCCCAGCTCGGTTTCAATGCGATGACGCATCTTTTCGCTCCAGCGCTCGGAACCGATAACACCCTTCCTCAAAGCAAGCTTGTCGCGAATGTCGCGCTCGGCAATTGCCTCGGCAAGAAGCAAAGCATAGGAGGAAGTGGCGCACAGAACAGTAGACTGCATGTCTTCCATCATACGCAGCTGCTTTTCGGTGTTGCCTGGACCCAGCGGCACGGCCATAGCGCCCAGCTTTTCGGCACCAAGCTGGAAGCCGATGCCAGCCGTCCACAAACCGTAGCCCGGCGTAATGTGAATGCGGTCTTTGTTGGTGATGCCCACCGTTTCGTAGCAACGCGCAAACATCGTGGCCCAGTCGTCAACGTCCTTCTGGGTATAGGGAATTACTACCGGAATGCCCGTGGTGCCAGAAGAAGAATGGATGCGAACGATCTTCTCCTCGGGCACGGCGGCCAATCCCAATGGATAGACCTCTCGCAAGTCCGCCTTTTCGGAGAAAGGCAGCTTCTCGAAATCTTCCTGGGTCTGAACGTCAGAAAGATCGATGCCCTCGAACTTCTTCGCATAGAAGGGCGAACGCTCCTTCAGCGTCTTGAACTGCTCCTTGATGAGGGAGAACTGCTCGTCGGTCAATTCCATGGGTCTGCCTTTCCGTGTAGCAGGTTGCCTTGTTACGCTGAAAACAAACCGCAAATAGGGGGGGGTAAACCCCCTTGCGGCTTCTAACCAAATTACAGATGATGCGTTTCACTCTACCACGATAAAGAGAAACGCATCGGAATAATCGAGCTACGCGCCCAAACCTAGGCTGACGGCGCGGGACCTGCTGGGCTACGCACCCAGCCAAGCTGACGGCTCAAGAGCCAATCGAGCCGTGCACTCCCCAACCGGGCTGGTGGCTGGTGGTGCGGGACCTGCAGGCCTACGCGCCCACGGCCAGACCCGCAACGCGAGAACCAATCAAAACCACGCTCCAACCGTTGACGGCGCGAGGACCAATCGAAAACCGGCCATGCGCCCAACCAAGCTGAAAGCGCGAGCGCCAGTCTGCCTACGCGCCCTCGACCAGGCCGATGGCGCGAAGGTTCATCTCGACGAAGCGCTCCTTCACGCAAGCGGGAACAACGGCGCGCATATCGTCGAGCGTCAGCACGCCGCGAAGGGCACTTTGGCTTTCGGGTGCGTTTACCGCCTTAAGGGCGCTTGCCAGCATGATGATGTTCAGCGCCTTACGGGAACCCAACGCATCGCACAGGGCAACATCGTCCACCACAACCACGTGAGCACCCGATGTCTGCAAAGCCTCGATCATCTTGGCGGGATCGTACGAAGGCGATTTGAAATCGCCCACCGTAGGGGCAACGCCCGAACGAGCAACCACCATCACGCCCGAAGGCTTCAGCAGATGAAGGGCACGAAGGCCCTCGCCAGGTTCAAGCGCGATGATCACATCATCGGACGCATCACCGGGCAACGGAGAAAACACCTCTTCACCGTTGTTGCCCATGCGCACGTGGCTCATGACGTCGCCGCCGCGCTGCGCCATGCCCGTGGTTTCAGCCGTGCGCACCTGCCAGCCCTTCGAACGGGCGGCTTCGGCCAAGATCTTCGCAGCAAGTACGCTGCCCTGCCCGCCGATGCCGGCAAGAGAAACATTGATCATCGCGCACTCCCTTCGTTCCCGTCGCACTCTAGGGCGCCATCTTCGCACAAGTACGTACACAAACCGCAGCCGTTGCACAGCGAAGCGTCAACAACGGGGCGGCGATTCTCGGCATCCCACGAAAGCGCGGGGCATCCGATTTTCAGCACGCACTTGCCGCAGCCCGTGCACGCCTCTTCGCAGTAGCGAACAGGAGCACCGGGTTTGATCAGCTTCACGCAGGGCGATTCGAAGATGATGGCCGAAGGGCCATCGTAGTAAATTGCCTCGCGGGCCGCCTCGCGCGCTTCATCCAAGCGCAGCGGATTGGCGTGCGTGATAACCTTCACGCCTAATGCGCGCAGCACCGCTTCGATGGAAATAGGCTCGGACTTGGGGCCCATCAAAGTAACGCCCGTGCCCGGATGAGGCTGGGATCCGGTCATCGCCGTGGTGGCATTGTCCAGTACGCATACCGTGATGTCGTGCTGGTTGTACACCGCATTGGCAACACCCGTCATGCCGCTGGCGAAGAAGGTGGAATCGCCTACGAACGAAAGAGCCTTCTTGCCAGGCTCTACCACGCTAAAGCCCTGCGCCACCGTAATGCCCGCGCCCATGCACAGGCACGTGTCGACAGCGTTCAAGGGCTTCGCATTGCCCAGCGTATAGCAGCCGATGTCGCCGCAGAAAATGCCATCGCTTGGTTTCTTCAGCGCGGACTTCACCGCGTAGAATGCACCACGATGCGGGCAGCCCGGGCACAACAGCGGAGGGCGGGCGGGCGGCTGAATCTGAGCCGCTTCTTCGCCAGCGCTTGCAGCAGTGGCCGCTTCAGCGCCGAACACCTTGCGGGGCTCGGCCAGCTGCACACCGAAGAATGTACGCAGCTGAGCAGCAATGGCGTCTACCGTGTTTTCGCCGCGGTCGGTGGTTTCGCCCGTCAGCTTGCCATGCACGCGATAACCGGCATGCGCGCACCCTGCCGTTTTCAGCATTTCGTCTTCCAGAACATGATCCAGCTCTTCGAACACGATCACGTCGCTTAAGCCCTCGGCAAAGCGCACAGCACGCTTCTGAGGGAACGGATACGGCGTGCCGACCTGCATAATGCGATACGCGGGAAGCGCTTCCACCGTCTTGCCGTAAGCGGGGCCACCCATGGTGCAGTAACCGCCTTCGCACTGCGGTGGAAGAACCGGCGCTGTAGGGGCACCTTGCGCCCACACAAGCTTGCCCGTCTGGACTTCCTCTTCCAACAAGCGCAATGCCTCACGCGTATAGGCATACGAAATGCCGCCGGCAACAATGCCGAACTGAGCATTTTCGCCCTCGGCGAATATGGGATTGAATGCGTCGAACTCGCTCTCGGAAAAATCGTTTGCGATGGAAACCAGACGTTCGTTGATTTCCTTGTGCGCGGCGTAGGAGCGCTTCGGGAAAATAACCCAACGCGAATCGCGCTTGAAGCCTTCGGGCGTGCGCGCCTGCGTATGCTCGGCCACCTCGAAATAAGTGGAGGCATGGCATACGCGCGTAGTGGGGCGCATCAGCACGGGGGTCTGATATTTCTCGGACAGGTCGTAGGCGGCGCCCATCATCTGGCATCCCTGCTCAGGTGTTGCCGGGTCGAACACCGGCACCTTGGCGAAGGCCGCAAAACGACGCGTATCCTGCTCGGTTTGGGAGGAAATAGGGCCCGGGTCGTCGGCCACGTACAGAACGGTGCCGCCTTTCACGCCCACATAGTTCAACGACATCAGGGCATCGCTGGCAACGTTTAAACCCACTTGCTTGCAGGTGTACAGCGTGCGTGCGCCAGAATAGGCCGCACCTGCCAGCAGCTCCAATGCCGCCTTTTCGTTCGTGGACCACTCAACATGAACACCTTCGGCACGACCGGCGGCGTGCTCTTTAGCCACCGTTTCGATAACCTCGGAAGAAGGTGTACCTGGGTATCCGGCACACACGCGCACGCCCGCCTCGAGGGCGGCATGGGCGAATGCTTCGTTGCCCGTCAAAAATTCTTTTGCCATTAAGCTGTATCCTTTTACGCCTCGGCCATATCGGCTTTGAGCTTTTCGATCTTGGCGCGTGCCTCATCGTTGCCGGTGCCGAGCATCTGAACAGCCAGGATGCCCGCATTCTTTGCGCCATTGATGGCAACCGTCGCAACGGGTACGCCGCTGGGCATCTGAACCATGGAAAGCAGCGAATCCAATCCGCCCAAATCGCTGGTCTTCATAGGAACGGCGATAACAGGGAGCGGCGTATAGGCGGCAACGACACCGCCGAGGTGAGCGGCCTTGCCAGCAGCAGCGATGATGACGCGAATACCGCGATCTACTGCAGAAGATGCCCATTCGTGTACCTCTGCAGGCTTGCGGTGGGCGCTTGCCACCTTAACCTCGTAGGGAACGTCCAGTTCCTCAAGCTGCTTCATGCACGCTTCCATCGTAGGCATGTCGGACTCGGATCCCATGATGATTCCCACTACGGGCTTGTCGCCAAAAATAGAGCTCATTGCTTGTCCTTAAAAACGGAGTTTTCTTGTATGGGCAATTGTATCACCGCACCATTTCGCGGGAATTACCGGAACCGCAGCGGGACCCGCGCGGCAGGGTGAGGCGCGGCGGGTGGCGGGGCGCGGATGGGCGCAGACGGCTCCACGGGTGGACGAGACCCGGTTGGCTTGGGGCCGGGACTCGGTTGGCGCGGGGCTGGTGAATCTGAATCTGAATCTGAATCTGAATCTGCCCCGAATCCGTTGACACATCGATTTCCGTTTCGGCATGATGTCGGC
>ENA-OUQH01000260-OUQH01000260.1-human-gut-metagenome-genome-assembly--contig:-NODE-260-length-41429-cov-6.399212_pt1 | contig 41429 bp, 33 predicted proteins | sample MGYA00237948_ERZ548828 | MGnify/ENA primary metagenome ERZ548828 (study PRJEB26490, sample SAMN05194711) | human gut metagenome | biome: terrestrial biome; feature: human-associated habitat; material...
GCGTCAAGGTTTGAAAGCGGCTCATCCATAAGGAAAACCTTGGGGTCACGCACAATCGCACGGCCGAGAGCAACTCTCTGGCGCTGACCGCCGGACAAAGCCTTCGGCTTTCTGTCAAGCAAATGATCTATATCAAGAATTTTTGCGGCTTCCGTAACCTTTCTCTTTATCTCATCCTTCGGCGTTTTGCGAAGTTTAAGACCGAAAGCCATATTATCAAATACCGTCATATGCGGATAAAGCGCATAGTTCTGGAAAACCATGGCGATATCTCTGTCCTTCGGAGCCTTGTCGTTTACAAGCTCATTGTCTATATAAAGCTCACCCTTTGTGATTTCTTCAAGACCCGCAATCATACGCAAAGTCGTTGATTTACCACAGCCCGAAGGTCCTACAAATATAATAAACTCTTTATCCTCAATTTCAAGATTGAAATCGCTGACAGCCGTAACGCCGCCCGCATATGTTTTATAAATTCCTCTTAAGCTTAAGCTTGACATTAAAAAATCCTCCTACCGCTCATTATCTAAGCATCTTTAATTACTTATATTATAATAGCATATTTGCGAAAAAAATGAAATACGCGTTTTTCACAAAAATCTCGCTTTTCTTTGGTACTATTGCATAATAGATTCCAAAATTTGTATTTCTTCATCCTTAAGGAGCCTGCATTCTCCGTTCTTCAGCGTTTCGTCAAGACAGAGCCCGGCAAACTCCACTCTTTTTAAAAACATTACATGTTTTCCGCAGTCGGCAAACATTCTTTTAATCTGATGAAATTTGCCTTCCGCAATCGTAACAAATGCGCTCCTCCCATCCGGCAACGGGCAAAGCTTTGCCGGCAATGTTTTATATCCGTCATGGAGTACAATTCCGACCGAAAACTTTTCAATATCTTCTTTGGCGATATCCCCGTCCACCTTGGCATAATATTTTTTCGGAACTTTATAGCGCGGCGACAGCAGCTTATGCGCAGCAACCCCGTCATTTGTCATAAGGAGCAGCCCTTCCGTGTCTATATCAAGTCTGCCGACGGGGAACGGCTTGAATCTCTTAAATTCATCGGGCAGAAGATCTGTCACGGTCGGATTTACATTATCCTCCGTTGCAGATACAACGCCCGGAGGCTTATTCATCATTATATATATGTATTTTTTGTATACAACACGCTTGCCGCGGCAGAAAATCTCATCGCTGTCTCCCACGTCATAACCGCAGTCTCTGATTACCGTGCCGTTCACCGTTACAAAGCCTTTTGTTATAAGCTTTTTTATTTCTTTTCTGCTTTCCGCGGCAAATGCGGCATATTTGTCAAGACGCATTGTCCCTGCCTCCGGCAAAGCCCTGATAGTCATCTAAAAACCACTCTGCGGTTTTATGCATAAACACACCTATCTCATCACCTTTAAAGCCAAGATTTATAACAAGGTTTCCGAAATAATCGTCTATTATTTTAACGTAAATTTTAAAGCTGTTATCAAATCCCCAAACGCCTGCGGCGCCGCATCTGTATCCTCGACCCAGAGGCTCGCCTATTTTCTTGCCCGAATAATCCGTCTCGGGAAATTCTCCGAACACATATTCGCCCAGTCCGAACCTGATTTCTTTTTCTCCGCGCGCATTTTCGTACTTCAATATTCCCGAATTTTCCGAAAACTCCACGCTAAGCTTCTTTATACCCATCGGATTTTCGGAAAGCGTATAACATCTTCCGCTTACTTCTTTGGAAATATCTGATTTAACAGCTCCGACAGGCTTTAAAAGTTCAAGGTTGCAGAGGCGCTTTTCAAGGCTTTCATAAGCCTGGGCATTCTCAGCAAGAGCATTATTTGAAGCCTCGTCAATAATGCAGCCGTAAAGGCATTCATATATAAGTGCGTATGCCGATGAATAGCCCTGGCAATCCGCATTGCAAAGGAAAATAATGTCCTTCTTTCTATCATAAAACATGAGCTGACCGCCCATACCCAAAAATGCAAATCCGCCGTCAATTGTGACCCACACTTTATATCCGTATCCGGCATTGCCGTATGTCCTGTGGCCTGTTTCTTCGTTGTCAACCTGCTTTGACACAGCTTCCTTTATATATTGCTCCGACACGATTCTCTTCTCGCCGACTTTGCCGCCGCCGGTAAAAACGAGCGTGAAAAGCGCAAGGTCTCTGAGTGTGCAAATAACGCCGCTTCCGCCCCATGCACAACCGTCCGGCGCCTTTACGCACCATGCGTCCTCCGAAAATCCAAGCTCGCAAAGACCGTTATCCATAATATATTGAAGAAAGGTTTTGCCCGTAATTCTTTCAACTATGACATCCAGAATGTACGTGCCGCTTGTATCATATAAAAACACAGTACCCGCAGGCTTTTGCGGCTTTGTGGTGAAAAACGATTCCGTCCACTCCTTGCCGGGCGAAAGCAAATATGAGCAATCTGAAAACGGTGTTGACATTGTAAGCAAATCCCGTACCGTGGTTTCCGCAATATAAGGGTGCACCGAATGTTTCTCCATATCGGGGAAAAACTTCATAATTTTATCGTCAAGAGAAACAAGCCCTCTGTCGCAAAGCATTCCCACGGCAAGCGACGTAAAAGTCTTGCTTATCGAATACATCCTGTGTTTAAAATCAGCATCAAACGGCTTATAATAACCCTCCGCGGCAATTTTGCCATGCCGCATTATCATAACCGAATGCATTGTAAGACCGTATTTTTCAAGCTTGTCAATAAATTTTTCTATCCCGGCAGAAGAAATGCCGAGACTTTCCGGACTCTTTTTTTCGAATTTGAATTTATAATTCATGAAACTCTCCTCTTTCTGCAACCTGCACAGCAGTATATCAGCCAATCATTCAATTCAGTTTCCCAAAACAAGTTTGAGATTTATAAACACCTGTGCAACCTCGGCGCGCGTTGCGGTGTTTTTCGGCTTAATGCTGTCATCTCCGTAACCGGTTATCACTCCAACGGAGAAGCCCCACGAAAGCGCCTCCCTGAAGTTTTCGTCCGCATCTTCCAAATCGGTTATTCTGTCCGCAAGGCTCATATCATAACTTGAAGAATCAAAATTAATCGACTTTGCATATGCATACATGCACGCAAGCATTTCCTCGCGCGTTATAGGCTTATGCGGCTCAAACGTGTCGCCCGCAACCCAGTCGAGAATACCGTTTTTCTTTGCCCACGAAACGGGTGCCGCGAAATATTCCTCTGTTCTCACATCTGAAAAAGCTTCGTCCGCTGCCGCGTCTTCAACCTTTGCTGCGCGCATCAGAACAGTTATAAACATAGCTCTTGTCATAAGCTCGTTGGGCGAAAATGTTGTTTTGGACGTCCCTTTGAAAAGGTCGTTTTTATACACATAATCTATAGCGTCATAAAACCAGTCGTTTTTCTTAACATCAGTAAATTCCATAACTGAGAAAAAGCTGTTGCAGTAGTTTATTTTGAGTTTTGCCGCATCGTAAAGCTCATAATAATATTTGTTGATTTCAGCCGAAAACTCGTCTGCCGTAACATTTCCCCTGTTGCTTATGAGCGCTATTATCTGCGCTTTGCGTTCTCTTGCCGCTTTTGCCGCATCTTCGCCCGCAACAACGGTGTAATTCTCGTCATAAATCGTGTCGGAAACAGCCTTCAAAATATTAAGCGTTGCATCGCTTGTAAGGCTGCCGTCTCTCTGAACTATAAGAATGAGCATTGAAAGCGTGTCATAAAGACCGTTATATGCATACGTTGTGTCTTCATCCGTATACGCTTCTCCCGAAAGGAGAAGCTCCTTTGCCGCAAGCATAGGAACGGCACAGAACTCATCTTCTTCGTCCGTTAAAATACGCTTTAAAGTATCTTCTGTTTTGAAAACATAATTTACAACCGTGTCGTAAAGCTTCTGCAGATCTTCGTATGAATGATACTGCGCCGCCATAGCGCACGGTGCCGCCGACACAAAAAGCACCAGCGAAAGTACAAATGCAATTAATTTTTTCATGATTTACCTCTCTGTTCAACGCTTGTGATAAAGCGATTTTGTCTGATATTTCGGCTCGCACGTGATATTTATACCAAGTTTCTTAAATACGTTTTTGTCAACTTCCGATAAAATTACCGTGGAATGCGCTTCAAGTCCGCGCAGATCCTTAAGGCTTTTCATAGCCATCTCCGCTTCCGGACTCTGCGTGGCGCATATGGAAAGAGCCACCAAAAGCTCGTCAAGATGAAGGCGCGGATTTCTGTTTCCGAGATGATTTACCTTAAGGTCCTGAATAGGCTCTATGATATACGGCTGAATCAGATGAATGGAATCGTCTATTCCGGCAATATACTTAAGTGCATTTAAAAGCGCCGCAGCTGACGCGCCCAAAAGCTGTGAGGTTTTTCCCGTTATAACCATGCCGTCCTCCATCTCTATCGCCGCTGCCGGCTGCCCTGTAATTTCCTGTGCCGCCAGCGCCGCGGAAACCGTTTTTCTGTCATCCGTGCTTATTTCCGCCTGTTTCATAAGAAGTTCAATTTTTCCTATCTCGTCATCACCTTTGTTTGTGCGGATCTTTTCGCACCTCGCGGAATAATATCTTCGTATTATTTCGTCATTCGCCGCTTTTTTGACTACCTCATCATCTATAATACAGTTACCCGCCATATTAACTCCCATATCCGTGGGCGACTTATACGGGCACTCGCCGTATATTCTTTCAAACATCATCTTAAGAACGGGGAAAATTTCAACGTCGCGGTTATAATTTACGGTTGTTTCACCGTACGCTTCAAGATGGAACGGGTCAATCATGTTAACGTCGTTTAAATCCGCCGTTGCCGCCTCATACGCCACATTTACGGGATGCTTGAGCGGTATATTCCATATGGGGAATGTTTCAAATTTTGCATAGCCTGCATTTACGCCGTGTTTGTGCTCATGATAAAGCTGCGAAAGACAGGTTGCCATTTTTCCGCTGCCGGGGCCCGGTGCCGTAACGATTACAAGGGGGCGCTCCGTTTCGATAAATTCATTTTTTCCGTATCCGTTATCGCTTACAATAGCCGGCAAATCATACGGATAACCCTCGATTGTGTAATGCTTGTAAACCTTTATGCCCAGCGATTCAAGCTTCTGCTTGAAAGCTTCCGCCGCCGGCTGCGAAGCAAATCGCGTCAAAACAACGCTTCCCACAAAAAGACCCATTCCGCGGAACGCGTCAATAAGGCGCAGCGTGTCAAGGTCATATGTAATTCCGAGGTCGCCTCTTACTTTGCTTTTCTCTATGTCGTTTGAATTTACGGCAATAATAATTTCCGCCTGAGATGAAAGCTGCTGCAGCATTCTTATTTTGCTGTCGGGCGCAAACCCCGGAAGCACCCTCGAAGCATGGAAATCGTCAAAAAGCTTGCCGCCGAATTCCAGATAAAGCTTACCGCCGAACTTCTGTATTCTTTCTTTAATATGCTCCGATTGCATTTTTAAATATTTGTCATTATCAAATCCGATCTTCATTTTAATCTCCATTTCGCCGGAGGTTTGGCATGAAGAATTTTCACACAAATCTCCGTTTCTTTTGCATTCTCTTTAATTGTAATACAAACTTTGTCTGCGGTCAAGTTTTTTTATTCGAAAAACGGATTTTTTTTGAAAGCTTTTAAAGAGAGGTTTGTTTTAAATCGAAAAATTCTTTTTTCCTTCAAAAAGCGTTCCCGCATTATTTCCTTCTATTATTTTATATATATCCTCGGGTCTCTTCCCGTTGGTGATTATAACGTCCGCACCGCGCGAAGTTGCAAGGTACGCCGCATTGAGCTTTGTTTTCATTCCGCCCGTGCCGCGCCTTGAGCCGGCACCTCCGGCAAGAGAGTAAATCTTATCGTCTATTTTTTCCACTCGTTCAATAAGCTTAGCCTCCGGATGAAGTCTCGGATCTTTTTCATACATTCCGTCAATATCGGACAGAATTATAAGCTTTGACGCGCCGCACAAAACTGCAACAACCGCCGACAGCATATCGTTATCGCCGAAAAGGCGGTCTTCGGATTCTATTTCCGTGTAGCTTACCGAATCGTTTTCGTTAACAATAGGTATAATATCCATTTCAAGCAGAGCGTCAAAAGTATTTGTGAGATTTTCTTTCTTTTCTTCATGCTCTATGTCATCCGCATTAAGCAGAATCTGCGCCACTGTTTTGTCATAGTCCCCGAAAAATTTGTCATACCAATACATAATTCCGCACTGACCCACAGCTGCCGCCGCCTGCTTCATGCGCATGCTTGACGGTCTCTCCCGAAGTCTCAGCTTGTTGCTGCCTACTGCTATGGCACCCGATGAAACCAAAATCACTTCAAAGCCCTTATTCTGCACATCCGCAAGCACCCTTGCTATGCGCTCAAACGAGCGCAAATCGCTTTTGCCTGTTTCGTTTGTAAGCGTGGATGTTCCCACCTTAACAACAATTCTGTTTTTATAAATACCCATAAGGTTTCTTTTCCTCCTTGACTTTCTGTTTTTTATATTGTATCATATATCATATAATAACAAAAGCAAATGTTTGTAATATATATCATAATAATTTGTAATGTATTAATTGAAACGGAGGGTAATATGGAATCCAACATCGCAAAATACATGGCATTTGTTGCCGCAGCGGAACTCGGAAGTTTTACAAAAGCTGCACAGCATCTTAACTACACCCAGCCTGCCGTCAGCCGAATGATACACGACCTGGAAAGTGAATGGAATTTAACGCTGCTTGAAAGAAACCGCGGCGGTGTACGCCTGACTTCCGACGGTCTGGCACTTTTTCCCATGCCAAAAGCGTGTGTGAAAAACTGAACGGACTGCAAATGTGTGCCGATGCACTCGGCGGTCTGCAAACCGGTATAATACGCATAGGAACGTTCTCAAGCGTTGCAACACACTGGCTCCCGAAAATAATCAAAGCATTTCAAAACGATTATCCGAACATTGATTATGAACTTCTTCTCGGCGATTACTCCGAAATCGAAACATGGATTTCCGAAGGGCGCGTTGACTGCGGCTTTCTCCGCCTGCCTGCCGAAAAAGAGCTCGAAACGGTTTTTCTCGAACAGGACAGGCTTCTTGCGGTTCTTCCCGAAAACCACTATCTGTGTTCAAAGGAAAAGATATCCTCCGCGGATTTATGCGGCGACCCGTTCATACTTTTGGAAAAAGGCACAAAAGCCGAGATTTCCGAAATTTTTGAACGAAGCGGATTATCTCCCAAAACACATTTGACCACATGGGACGATTATGCAGTAATGTCCATGGTCGAAAGCGGTCTCGGCGTCAGCATACTTCCGGAGCTGATTTTAAAAAGAGTTCCGTATAAAATCGCGGTACGCGAGCTTGATGTGCCCTCGTACAGGAAAATCGGATTTGCCGTAAGAAATAAAAAAACCGCATCTCTGGCGGTTAAAAAATTTATTGACTATCTAAAATACAGATGAAATGCAAGAATTTATAAATAAAAAAACGGAGCAAAGCAAGCTTTGCTCCGTCATGGTCTGAGTGGGGAGAGTCGAACTCCCGGCCTCTTGAACCCCATTCAAGCACGCTACCAAACTGCGCTACACCCAGATTTTTCAGAACATTAAATATTATACATCAAAGATTCGATTTTGTCAAGCAATTTTTTTATTTTTATACGAAGGCACATACAAATTGTCATTTTTTATTAAAATTTGTAAGCGGACGGTTTTTACCGCCCGCTTATAAAAATTACTTAAGTATAATTTTAAGATATGCTTTTTTGCCTCGGCGTGCAATGATTCCGTCATCGCCGAAATCTGCTTTTGCAACAGAATCTTCAAAAGAAGTCACTTTTTTGTCATTAACCGTAAGACCGCCCTGTTTAATAAGACGCTTGCCTTCAGCTTTTGAAGGTATAAATTCAACACTCGCAAGAAGGTCGAGAATATTTATTTCATCACCGAAATCCGCACCGTTTATTTCTTTTGTGGGCATATCTGCCGAAACACCTCCGGCTGAAAATACAGCGCGCGCCGCCTCCTGGGCTTTGCGTGCCTCCTCTTCGCCGTGAACCAGCTTTGTAACTTCAAAGCCGAGACGTTCTTTAGCTTCGTTAAGTTCTTTGCCTTCAAGCTTTTCGTATTCTCTGATTTCTTCCATCGGAACAAATGTTACAAGTTTTAAGAAGCGGCATACGTCAGCATCCGATACGTTTCTCCAATACTGATAAAACTCATAGGGAGATACCTTTTCAGGGTCAAGCCATAAAGCGCCTTTGGCGGTTTTACCCATTTTTTTGCCTTCACTGTTTGTAAGAAGGGTGAAGGTCATGCCGTATACCTGAGCCTGTTCTTTGCGGCGAACCAAATCAAGACCGCCCAAAATATTGCTCCACTGATCGTCTCCGCCGAGCTCGATTTTGCAGTTATATTTTTTGTAAAGCTGCAAAAAGTCGTAACTCTGCATGAGCATATAGTTAAATTCAATGAACGAAAGACCCTTTTCAAGTCTTGTCTTAAAGCACTCCGCACGAAGCATTTCGTTTACGGAGAAACAAACACCGATATCTCTTAAAAACTCGATATAATTAAGTTTTAAGAGCCAGTCCGCATTATTTACCATAATTGCCTTTCCTTCGGAAAAATCAATAACCGAGGAAAGCTGCTTTTTAAAGCAGTCACAATTGTGCTGAATTGTTTCGGGTGTCATCATCTTGCGCATATCGGTTCTGCCCGAAGGGTCTCCGACCATGCCTGTTCCGCCGCCTACAAGAGCTATCGGTCTGTGACCCGCAAGCTGCATATGGCGCATAACAACCATCTGAAGGAAATGACCTATGTGCAAGCTGTCAGCCGTGGGGTCAAAACCTATATAGAATGTCACTTTCTCGTTTTCGAGAAGTTCGCGTATTTCTTTTTCGTGCGTTACCTGCGCTATAAGACCGCGCTCGCGCAGAGTATCGTATACATTAGCCATACTTTATCTCCATTCCGCCGCTTAGTGCGACAAAAAAAATATCGTTTTATATATTATATAATAGGAGAGAAGAAAAGTCAATCAATTTTTAAAAAGAAAGAAGCGGCAGACAGCTTACGAAAAAACCGTCCCTTATTGACAGACTTAAAAACTGACAATAGAGAAGACGGTTTTTGCAGCAAAACTTAAAGCTGTTATTTTTTCTTTGCAACAAGAACTCTTATTCTTCCGCCGGAGCTTTGTGAACTGTCCTCATAAGCCGTGACGGTGTGAGTCGACATAAGTTTTTTGAGATCTTCAAGAGTTATTGCCTGATACTCATAGTTTACTGTGTTTTGGTAGCACAGAGCTTTGTCCCAAAGCAGGCAGGTTTTGCCGTTTATTACAACGTTTCCACTGCCTATTGACGAAACCGTGCCGGCGCTGTTTAAAGCAAACATGTTTTTCAAAACGCCGTTTCGCGTATCTATTTTAACCGGCTGACCCGCATAAACGGAGAAAGACGAACCGTTTGTCTGCGCACTTTGTTTTGTGCTTCCGGAAAAATACGTGTAGCTTCCGGAAATACTCATGCCCATTGAGTTTTTCTGAGCGGAGGTAACAATTCCGTAAGAATAGTTGTCTCCCGTTACATCCTTCAAAATGAGTTTTGAGATAGCCCCTTCGGCATTCTTTTCGGCATATATAACGTTTCTGGATGAAACATATGCGCCGTCAAGCCGCTGCGGATATACTTTGCAGCAAAGAGCGGGCGAAAAATCCGCGGCGGAAACATCTAAAATTTCTATTCCGTCGGCACATTTGTCGGAGCCCAATTTCATATCGGCTTTGCTGAAAGTGCCGCTTACACTGCTTTCCTGAGGAATTGCGGAAATCTTTGCTTTGCCGTCCGAAAACTCAATTTTCACGGCGCCGCCTACGGAAGAAGAATCCGAATAGTCTTTATCTGACATATATTCCGCCTTTGTACCGTCGGTTCTGCAAATTACAACATAGCTTGAAGAATAGTCTTTTCCGGAGGAATCGGTATAAGATTTCACTCCTGCCGAGAGAAGAACGCCCGTTATGGGTTCATCCGAAACCGCGGCGCCGTTTGCAACATCGGCAATTTCTCCGTCCTTGCCCAAAAGCAGCGTAATTGTATCGCCGAAGGACGCCGAGCCGTTTGAAGAGAGTGTGTTATAAGCATCTATGCCCTCTATGCTGTATGTCTTTCCGGAAACGGTAACGGTTTTCGGAGTATCTTTGTTCGGTTCCGCCGATTCATATACGCCTGTAACCGTGTCGCAGTATGCCCAAACGGTGTTAAGTGTGCTTGAGTAATAAACGATATCGTTTGTTTTAACATCGCTCGCCTGCGCTTTGGCACCTTTTCTGAGAACAGCGGCAGAAGAATTTATGCCGTATTCGCTCATCCATGACGAGTTTTTAACCGTGTACGGACCGTCAAGCTGAGATTCTATAACGGTTACATAGTCTATCGTGCCGTCGGCATTTCTGGAAACATCTATCGTATATCCTGTCTGAAGAGCGGATTTGATATTTCCTACCGTGGTTGCGGCGCCGTTTAAATATGCCGTATCGGAGTTTTTGAGCGTAAGGTTTTTAAGGTAACCGTCTTTGTAAACTACGATGCTGTTTCCGATAACCTGGTAAACAGCGTAGCTTTCCGTGCCCGCAACCGCGCTGCTCAGCGCGCCGACCGCGTCACCGTCTCTGTCGAGAATAAGCGTTACTCTGTCACCGATTTTCACACTGCCGCTTGAAGAAAGAGCCTTATACGCTTCAACGGAATTTACGTTGTATAAAACACCCGAAAGCTTTATTTGCTTTATCTGGTCTTTGTTCGGAACTGCCGCTTCATAATTTCCCGTAACTTTCTTGCTGCAAACCCACACATTTTGCATCTCCGTGTTGTAATACACAACGTCATAAGGTGCAATTGCGGAAAGGGACGAGATAACGCCGTCGCGCACAACCGTTGCACCGCTTTGTATTCCCGTGTTTTGATACCATGATGAATCACTTACGACAATCGGGCCTTCAAGTTCGCTTTCGTGATAAGTTGCATAATCAAGATCCCAGTTTTTGTCGCAGTGGAGTTCCAGAACATCGCCCGCCGAAAATTTTGAAAGCATTTCACCCACGGTTGTTTTTTGATTTTCAAAATACAGCGTTTCGGAATTATCAAGTTTGTAGTCGGAAATTGCGCCGTCTTTAAAAAGTACAAGCGAATTCCCTGTAACCGAGAATACGTTGTATTTTACGGTATTTGTGGATTCGGGAACAAATTCGGCAATTTTGCCGTCGCGCAGAAGCGCATCGCCCTTTGTTCCTACAAGGGAATAGTCAAAGCTGTCCGTCACTTCATAAAGACCGGCGCTTGTGTATACGTACCCCTTTTTTACGGATGAAGATTCATTGTGCGATGAGGTTAAAACCACATCGTGAAGCCATGAGTAATTAAGGGTTGTGATATATTCGGTACTGCCGCCTTTTATATCGGCGCGCAGAAGATTGTAAAACAGCATCGAAACCTGATTCCTGTTCAGGTTTTGCCCGGCGTAGGAATTCATTCCGTCAGACAGACCGATGTTTCTGGCAACGCTTATCTGTCCTGCGGGCCATGAATATTCAAATTCGCTGTCCTCGTAACCCAGAAGCCTCAAAGCCACCGTCAGAGCTTCTTCGTAAGTCACCGCGTTGTCGGGGCGGAAATAGCCGTCCTTATAGCCGAGAAGAAGCTTGTTTGAAGCGCCGAGATATACGTAAGGCGCATACCACGAGCTGTACATTACGTCCGAAAAAGGTGAAACGGACAGACCCGATGAAACGGAATCTCTGTATTTCGATGCCGCAACCGCCATTTTAACAAATTCGGCCCGGGTCACGAGATTGTCAAGTCCCAAAGAGCCGTCTGCGTAACCTACCATGATGTCAAGCTCTTTCAAAAGGTCAAAACGGCTGTCGCTGTCGATTGCCGCGACGTTAAACGTCAGAATAAGCATAAGCGTCAGCAAAATTGCAAGTATTTTTTTAGTCATGTATTCAAATCCTTTCTTACAGTCAATTCGTGCTTTTATCAGTCATAGCGCAAAGCTTCTATAGGATTCAGAGCCGCGGCCTTTTTCGCCGGAAAATAGCCGAACGCAACGCCGATACCTGCCGAAACCGAAACCGATATTATAATTGCCGAAACGGAAATAGCCGCTTTCATGCCGACAGCTTTCGCAAGTCCGTATGCGGCTCCTATGCCGACTATTATGCCGAGCACACCGCCTATTGCGCTTGTTGTAATTGCTTCAACCACAAACTGACTCAGAATATCCCAGGGCGTTGCCCCCAAAGCTTTTCGTATACCTATTTCGCGCGTTCGCTCCGTTACGGAAACAAGCATGATGTTCATGATTCCAATGCCGCCTACAAGAAGTGAAATACCTGCAATTCCGACAAGTATGGCAGACATTTTTCCCAAAAGTTTATTTACCGTGTCCGCCGCCTCCTGCAGCGTGATTATGTTGTATAAATCCGTGTCGCCGAGTTCGCCGTACAAATATCTGTTTAAAGCGGCTTTGGCACTTTCGACATGGTCGTTGTCAACGGCTGAAATCGTGTAGCTTGTAACTCGTGTAAAAGCAATCTTGCTTGCCACGGTGTACGGAATTAAAATCGCATCGTCTGATGAGGATTCCTCACTGTCCGCACTTTCTTCGAGAACGCCTATAACGGTGAATGTGTTGCCGTTTATCTTAAGTGTCTGCCCTATGGGGCTTTGGCTGCCGAAAAGTTCGTTTCTTACATATGTGCCGATAACGCAGTTTCTGACATCGTTTTCAACATCAAGATACGTTAAGAAGTTACCTTCTTCAAGCTTTTTTCCGTTTATATCGTCATACATTTCGCTGACGCCCGTAACAGATGTTGTGGTTATGTTCTCGGAACCTTTTTTAACCGTTGCGCCCATAACGCTTACGGTTGGGGTCATACCGGCTATCACATCGCTGTTTTCATCGCAGAAATTTTGCATGTCATCGCTTGTTATGGTTCTGTTACCGCCGCGCGGAGTAATGGTAACGGTCATGTTATTCATGCCCATATCTTCAAACGAAGATACTATTTCGTTGCTCATTCCGTTCATGAGGCTTACAAGCGCTATAACCGCCGCAATACCTATAATAATTCCGAGCATTGTAAGAAATGAGCGCATTTTGCTGCTCGCAAGGCTTTTTGCGGCAAGCATAAAAGACTGTGTTATATTCATGCCGCACCACCTCTTCTGGTATCTTCAATTATTTTTCCGTCGCTTATTCTTATAACGCGCGGACACTGTGCCGCAATTGAATTATCGTGTGTTATAAGAACGATTGTTGTACCTTCTTCGTGAAGCTTTTGTATAAACTCTAAAATTTCGTGTCCCGTTTTCGAGTCGAGAGCGCCCGTGGGTTCGTCCGCCAGAATAACGGGAGGTTTTCCGGCAAGGGCGCGCGCTATTGAAACCCTCTGCTGCTGACCGCCCGAAAGCTGCGATGGGTATTTTTTGATTCTTTCGGCAAGCCCGACGCGTCCCAGAGCTTCTATTGCCATCTCACGCCTTTCAGAAGGGGAAACGCCTTTGTAGAGAAGCGGAAGCTCAACGTTTTCGAGAATTGTGAGTTTTGGAATCAGATTGTACTGCTGAAAAATAAATCCCAGTTCGCGGTTCCTGACATGCGCAAGCTGCTTTTCCGTCATTGTGCTGACATCTGTTCCGTTTAAAAGATAGTTGCCGCGCGTAGGCACGTCAAGGCAGCCTATTATATTCATGCAGGTGGATTTGCCGGAACCCGATGCGCCGACAATTCCTACAAATTCGCCTTTACCGATAAAAAACGATATTCCGTCCACGGCACGAACTTCATTGTCTGCTTCGCCTTCGTTATAGATTTTGTATAAATCTCTAAACTCTATCATCTGCCGCCTCCCGGCATACCGCCGCCGGAGGAAGCACCGTCTGACGGGCCGCCTCCCGAAGGAGCTCCGTCGCCTCCCGGCATGCCTCTTTCGCCGCCCATTCCGCCTTGCATACCCTGCATCATGGTGTCTTCAATGCTTTTTGTGGGGACGTCCGCTATTTCAACCTGATCGCCTTCCGAAAGACCGCTTAAAACTTCAACCTGAGTTCCGTCGTCTATGCCCGTTTCAATTTCCACTTCTTCTCCGCTTCCGAGCATTTTAACTTTATTGCCCCGCTTTACGGCAGTGGTGGGGATAAGCAGAACATCGTCTTTCTTTTCAAGCACAATGGTTGCGGAAACATTCATTCCGGGGATCAAGTCTGTGTTTTCAACGTCTGACAAAAGAACTTCAACAGGATATGTTGTAACACCGTTTTGCGAAGTTCCTATAACGCTCACCTTGTTTACAACGCCGTGAAACACCTGGTTTTCAAGTGCGTCCGCCGTAACTTCAACATCCTGACCGACTTTTACGGAGGATATATCAAGCTCATCTATGTTCATAGTCATTGTAAGGGCGGAGAGATCGGCTATAACCGCCATCGAAGTGCTGCCCTGCTGGGAAGCCACTTTGTCTCCGGCTTTAACTGTTTTTTGAATAACTTTGCCTGCAATAGGCGATGAAATTGAATATTGATCCAGATCGTCCTGAAGACCTTTTAATGAAAGTTCCGCGTCGCTTACAGAAAGCGCGCTCTTTTTTACCTGGTTTGAAACGGAACTGCTTTCAATGGTTAATATGGTTCTTCCGGCAGAAACCCTGTCACCTTCTATAAGCGAGAGGTTGCGTACTTTTCCGGAAGCTTTTGCCGTTACGGTTTCTTCATGATAATATTTAAATGTTCCGGGTTCTGCGCACGCCGTGCCGTCGACAACTGCCGTTGCGGTGTCACCCGTAGTTATTGCGCCGGGGTTTGTAACGCTTATTTCTACGTTTGTAACCGGAACACCGAGGGAATTTACCGTAGAACCGCTTGAAACCGTTTTAACCGTTCCCATATACGAACCGCCGCCGCCCGTCATTTCGATGTTAGCCGCCTGACCGCTGTATATGCCGCCTGCCTGCGACGAAAGAAATTTAATTTCAAGGGTCATGGTATCACTGTCAACAATGTCACACACGCGGTCTCCTGTTTTTATGTCATCTCCGTTTTTTATGTAAAGAGTTTTTATAACGCCTTTGCACGGAGCGGATACGGTGAGATCGCCGTATGCTTCAACGGCTTCACTGTATGACATTTTGCTCTGGCTTAAAGCATTTTGAGCTTTGTCTATGTTCTTTTCAATAGAGGAGGCGTCTATTTTGTAAAGCACCTGATCTTTCGAAACCATGTCTCCTTCTTCAAAAAAGTCCGCCGTTACATCTCCGCTTACAAGCGCCGAAACTTCATATTGGTCTATCGCCTCAAGTGTTCCGCTTCCCTCAAGAACACGGCTTATGCTGCCGCGCGTAACTCTTGCGGTTGCCGTTTCTCCGTCACTTTTCTTTTTGGAAGATTTTTTAACGACTGCAAAAACCGCCACTGCTGCCGCAACAGCTACCGCCGCGGAAATAATAATAATTTGCGTTTTGCTCAAAGGCTTGCGCGTTTTGCCCTCCGAACCTTTCATAATACGTCTTTTCTTCATGTAGACCCCCTCGTAAATTCGCTTTTTTTAATATTTTAACTCCAGCATGCGTTTTTTGTCAATGAGCAATAAATTGAATTTAACGAATATTTATTTTCGATTTACAATTTGTACACATTTTCTGTTTCTTTGCATATTATATATACATCAGACAATATAATTATAAGGAGATTTAACAAATGGATATTAACGATTTTTTCCGTTCCGTAGATTCAAAAACGCTTGCGGAAAGCATAAAGAAAGCAAAAGCATTTGCCGATACTCCCGAAGGCAGAGAGACAATTCGGAAAATTAAAGCAGGAGACAGCGTCGGCGGCGTAGACAAAGCGCAGATAGAGTCAATTCTGAAACAAAATCCGGGACTTTTGGATTTGCTGAAATAAAAAGATAGGAGATTTTGAAAAATGGCGGACAATACGGAAACAATGATAAAAAAGATGCTTGACGACCCAAACACCATAAGCAAAATAAACGGTATCTTAAGTTCGCTCGGCGGCAGCGGGTCGGAAGCTTCCGAAAAGCCGCCCGAACTTCCGCCGGGACTTCAAAATCCGGAAATGCTTATGAAAATAGGGAAAATCATGCAGCAATACAACGGGATGGACGATGACGGAGTAAACCTCATACGTGCTTTAAAGCCTTTTTTGAGCGGCAAACGCGCAAAAAGCGCCGAACAGGCAATTAAAATTCTGAAGCTCTCCCGAATGACAACGCTGTTTCAGGATATAGATTTATAAAGGGGGAAGAAGGGATGTATCGGAGATATTACAACGAATATGAACGACGCGCAGAAGAACTCAGAAAAAAAGAAAGCGTACCGCCGCCACCGGAAACCGCCGTGTGCTGCAGCGGCAGTGCCGAAGAGATACCGAATACACCCTTCTTAAACGGAATACATGCCGATGACTTGATTTTGCTTGGGCTTATAGTATTTCTGCTTCGTGAGGGAAAATGCGATAAGACGCTGATATTTGCGCTGTTTTTTATTTTTATGAACGGATAGTCATACGTATACGATATGCATACAGATAGTAAAATGGGATGTTTAAAAAGTCGTTTGACATTTTAAACATCCCATCTTTCTAAAATCAAGAATTAAAATTCATAGAATTTATCCATGTAAGCCGGGAGATCTTCGATTTTTATTCTCTCCTGCTCCATGGTGTCGCGGTTACGAACCGTAACGGACATGTCCTCAACGCTGTCAAAGTCATATGTTATGCAAAGCGGCGTGCCGACTTCGTCCTGGCGGCGGTATCTTTTACCTATGCTGCCCGCCTCGTCATAATCGCACATATATTTTTTCGAAAGCATTTCATAAACTTTACGCGCACCGTCTCCGAGTTTTTTTGAAAGCGGAAGCACGGCAGCTTTTATGGGCGCAAGCGCCGGATGCAGTCTCAAAACAACACGCGTATCGTTTTCGCCGACTTCCTCTTCGTCATACGCATCGCACAAAAATGCAAGTGCAACGCGGTCTGCACCGAGTGACGGCTCTATGCAGTACGGTATGTATTTTTCGTTTGTTGCGGGGTCAAGATATTCCATATTCTCGCCGGAATGTTCCGCATGCTGGCGAAGGTCGAAATCGGTTCTGTCCGCAACGCCCCAAAGCTCGCCCCAGCCGAACGGGAAGAGGAATTCTATATCCGTTGTGGCATTGCTGTAATGCGAAAGCTCCTCGGGGCTGTGGTCGCGAAGACGCATATTTTCTTCCTTCATGCCGAGAGAAAGAAGGAAGTTTTTGCAGTAATCCTTCCAGTAAGCAAACCACTCAAGGTCTGTTCCGGGCTTGCAGAAGAACTCAAGCTCCATTTGCTCAAACTCACGTGTTCTGAAAGTGAAGTTTCCGGGTGTTATCTCGTTTCTGAACGATTTGCCTATCTGGCCTATTCCGAAAGGAACTTTCTTTCTCGTTGTTCTCTGAACGTTTTTAAAGTTTACAAAAATACCCTGAGCCGTTTCGGGACGGAGGAAAAGCTCCGATGTGCTGTCTTCCGTTACGCCCTGGAAGGTTTTGAACATAAGATTGAATTTTCTGATATCTGTAAAGTTGAGTTTTCCGCACTTGGGGCATACAATATTGTTTTCTTTTATAAACTCAACCATTTTCTCGTTGCTCCAGCCGTCAACCGTTTCGGGAGTTCCCTTTTCCGTCAGGTAATCCTCTATAAGTTTATCCGCACGGTAACGCGCTTTGCACTCCTTGCAGTCAAGCAGCGGATCGGAAAAGCCGCCCACGTGACCGGAAGCCACCCATGTCTGCGGATTCATCAGTATAGCCGCGTCAAGACCTACGTTATATGGGCTTTCCTGAATGAATTTTTTCCACCATGCGCGTTTTACGTTGTTTTTAAACTCAACACCTAAAGGGCCGTAGTCCCATGTGTTTGAAAGGCCGCCGTAGATTTCCGAGCCGGGGTATACATAACCTCTTCCCTTGCACAGCGCCACTATTTTGTCCATTGTTTTTTCACTGTTCTTCATACTCATTTCCTCCTTTTGAAATTACCGTGCTCCGCGCCGGTGCGGAGCCGAATATATCTTTAATAATATTATTGACTTTTGTTTCGTCAACGGCATCAATCCCGGCAATAATCTCGTCGGGTGACTTGATTTTTTCATGCATCAGCCTGTTTTTTCCTATTGCCTGCATGCGTGCGCTTACGTTTTCAAGACCGAGAATATATTCCGAACGCAGCTGCTGTACACCGCGGCGAAGTTCCTCGCGCGATACGCCGTTTTTTAAAAGCAGCTCCGTTTCCTTTAAAATAATTTCTTCCGCCTCGGCAAAGTTTTCCGGGGAAAGACCTGCGTAAATATAGAGCATACCGGCATTTTTATAAGATTCCGGAACGGAATACACTGAATATGCAAGGCCGCGCTCTTCGCGTACTTTTCTGAAAAGTCTTGACGATGCGGCTCCGCCCAAAATATTGCATACAACCGCTTCCGCAAAAATTGCATCCTCTCCGCTGCCCGCGCCTTGAAAGCCAAATGCTATATGTGATTGCTCTATATCTTTTTCGCGCTCGAACGTTCCTGCTTTAAACTCTGCGGCACCGTAATCCGTATAGGATTCTCCTCCCGGAATATCTCCGAGATATTTTTCCGCCGCGCATAGCACATCTTCCGCAGAAAAACTGCCGGCAACTGCCAAAACAGTGTTGTTTGCATTATAATGTTTCCGTACAAATTCATGCAGATCGTCTCTTGTAAATCCCATAACCGTTTCGGGCGCCCCCGTTACGGTAAAGCCCAAAGAACTGTCGCCCCATGCAGCTTTTGCAAGCCCGTCAAGCACAAGATCCTCCGGAGAGTCTTCGTACATGCTTATTTCTTCCGTTATTACCTTCTTTTCGCGCTCCACATCATCAGGTGCAAAAAGCGAATTTTTATACATATCGGACAAAATGTCCAGAGCGGCTTCTATGTCGCGGTCAATAACCTTTGCGTAGTAACACGTACATTCCCTTGAAGTGAACGCGTTTAGGTTGCCGCCCATAAAATCCGTTTCTTCGGCAATATCTCTTGCCGTACGTTTTTTAGTCCCTTTAAAAAGCATATGCTCGGCAAAATGGCTGAGTCCGTTTACGCCCGGCTCCTCCGCGCGCGAGCCTACCCCTGCCCATATCCCGACAGATACACTTTTTACATATGGTATGTTTTCCAAAATAACCGTAAGACCGTTTGACAAAGTTTTTTCAATATACATATATAAAAACATATGAGGCCGCCTGTAAATTATTACGGCAGCCTCATTCAATCCTTTTTATCAGTCAACTATTCTCATAAGATTGATTCTGCCCATTTTATCAACTTCGAGCACTCTAACCTTTACCGTGTCTCCGATATTGACAACGTCCTCAACCTTTTCAACGCGCTTTTTGTCAAGCTTTGAAATGTGAATAAGTCCGTCCTTGCCGGGAAGGAACTCAACGAACGCACCGAAGTTCATTATTCTTACAACCTTGCCTTCAAATTCCTGACCGGGCTCAACATCGCTTACAATACCTTTTATGATATTGAGCGCTTTCTGTGCCGCTGCGTCATCGGTTGTGGCAATGAACACCTTGCCGTCATCTTCTATATCAATCTTAACGCCCGTATCGGCAATAATCTTCTGAATAACTTTGCCGCCGGAACCTATTACATCGCGAATCTTGTCCACATCAATTGTTGTGGTGATAATTTTCGGAGCATATTCGGAAAGCTTTTCGCGCGGAGCGCCGATGCAAGGAAGCATTACTTTGTCAAGAATCATTTCTCTTGCTTCTTTTGTCTGCTCCAAAGCTCTCTTTATGATTTCGGGTTTAAGTCCGTCAATCTTAATATCAACCTGAATTGCCGTAATACCGTTTTTGGTACCTGCAACTTTAAAGTCCATATCGCCGAAAAAGTCTTCAAGGCCCTGGATATCTGTCATTGTAACAAATCTGTCGCCTTCCGTAACCAAGCCGCAGGAAATACCGGCAACGGGAGCTTTAATCGGAACGCCTGCGTCCATAAGAGCCAATGTGCTGCCGCATACGCTGCCCTGTGAAGTTGAACCGTTTGAACTCAATACTTCGGAAACCAGACGGATTGCATAGGGGAATTCTTCCTCCGAGGGGATAACAGGCTCCAAAGCTCTTTCAGCCAAAGCGCCGTGACCTATCTCACGTCTGCCGGGGCCTCTTGAAGGTCTTGTTTCGCCAACGCTGTAAGAGGGGAAATTATAGTGATGCATATATCTCTTGTGCTCTTCCTCGTCTATGCCGTCAAGAAGCTGAACGTCGCCCATCGCGCCCAAGGTAACCGTGGTGAGAACCTGCGTCTGACCTCTTGTGAAAAGACCGCTTCCGTGAACTCTCGGCAAAAGACCAACTTCCGAAGCCAAAGGACGTACATCGAAAAGTCCTCTTCCGTCAACACGCTTGCCTTCGTCTAAAATCCAGCGGCGAACAATGTATTTCTGAAGTTTATAAAGTGCCTGGTCGATTTTGGCGGGATCGATTTCCGCCTCTTCGTAATGCGCATAAGCATCTTCGTATATGGGTTTGAGTCTCTCATCGCGAACGCGCTTATCGTCTGTATCAAGAGCCTCTTTAACGCGGTCAATATAAAGCGATTTGATTTCTTCGAGAAGCTCTTCTTCAACAACAACATGCTCATAGGAAGCTTTCTCTTTGCCTATTTCATCCTGTATCGATGAAATAAAATCACAGATTTTAACTATTTCGGCATGCGCTTTCATGATGGCATCGAACATAACGTCTTCGGGTATTTCCGCACCGCCTGCTTCAATCATGTTAACTTTTTCGTGAGTACCCGCAACCGTGAGTTGTAATGTGCTCTTTTCTCTCTGCTCCGCCGTGGGGTTTATGATGATTTCGCCGTCCACAAGACCTACCTGAACGCCGCCTATCGGACCGCCGAACGGAATCTGCGAAATCGAAATAGCCGCGGAAGCGCCTATCATTGCCGCAATTTCGGGAGCATTGTCCTGATCAACAGACAAAACGGTTGCTATAACCGTAACATCGTTTCTCAAATCCGAGGGGAAAAGAGGACGGATAGGTCTGTCTATAACACGTGATGTGAGAATGGCTTTTTCAGAAGGCTTACCCTCTCTCTTTAAAAAGCTTCCCGGGATTTTGCCGACGGAATAAAGCTTTTCCTCATAGTCTACCGAAAGTGGGAAAAAGTCGATGCCTTCTCTGGGCTTTTCGCTCATTGTAGCTGTGGCGAGAACAACCGTGTCGCCGTATCTTACAAGCGCGCTGCCGCTTGCAAGCTGTGCCAGTTTGCCCGTCTCGATAGAAAGCGGACGACCGGCAAGCTCTGTTTTAAAAATTCTTTCCATGTGCATTAAAACCTCCGAATAAAAATTTTTCGGCTGTCGGTTCTTAGCACTTATATCCGCCTCCGAAATTCGGGAACGGGTATAAACGCTAAAAGCCCGTCAGCCTTTTTGAAGCCGCCCCGCAAGGCGCACAAATGCGCCTGCGTGACGGCTCCGCAATACTACTTTCTCAAATTAAGTTTTGAAATAATAGCACGATATCTTTCGATATCGATTTTCATAAGATAGTTCAAAAGACCGCGTCTCTGACCTACCATCATCAAAAGACCGCGTCTTGAATGATGATCCTTCTTATGAGTTTTGAGATGTTCGTTCAGATGATTGATTCTGTGTGTAAGAAGCGCAATCTGAACTTCGGGAGAACCTGTATCCGTTTCGTGGATTTTATAGGTGTTGATTATCTCCGTTTTTACATCCTTCTGCATAGTTTTCACCTCCCAAAATTAAACCTCCGTGCTCAAAGAAAAGGGTTGGTGACCTCCCCAATCCTTGGTGCAGGATAATACAGCTATCATTATAACATAATTTATTGCGGCTGTCAAACATTTTTTATCTGAGCCATACGCTCCAGTCTGCAAAGGCAATTTTTTGTACAGCAGGATATGATATACGTGCGGTTTTTCTCTCATTTGAACTAAGGGTCCAATAATATTCACCGCAACCCCACGCAGGCACATCGGAGGTACGCACGGCAACTGTTCTGCCGTCAAGTGCATAGAGTGTTGCCACGGGATAGCTGTACCAGCCCACAGATTCCCATCTCTGTACGTCCTGTCATTTTCCCGCATGGTAACGGTGAGAAGTGCCGTATATACATTTCTCCAAAAATGATATCTGACTATCTTATTAAATTCATTTATTTTTTCTGTCGGACAAAATAAGCTTTTTTGTTGCCAGAACCGCACAGCGTACAGCTTTATCCGTGTCCAGCACCACAGGACTTTCCGCCCCGCTTTTTGATCGCTCCACATTCCAGATTGCAAGCAAAACACCTCCGGCACGAACGCCGCGCGTCAGCGCCACGGAAAAAAGCGCGGAACATTCCATTTCGGATGTCAGGCACCCAAGCTTTTTATACGCTTCCCACCGCGCCATCAGTTCGCCGGAAACAGGCATTGTCTCGGGATTTGTTTCTCCGTAAAACGAGTCCTTGCTCTGAACCGCACCGACATGAAAAGCATCCCCCTCTTTTCCGCTGCAAAGCTCGGACGCTGCGGCAGAGAGCGCTGTGCAAACATCGAAATCGGCAACCGCCGGATAGCTTATCGGGAGATATTCGCGGCTTGTGCCGTCATCACGCACGGCAGCGGAGGCAATACACAAATCTCCTCCGCATACATCTTCGCGTATACCGCCGCTTGTACCCGTTCTGATAAGTGTATGAACGCCGCATTTAATAAGCTCCTCTGCACATATTGCCGCGGACGGTCCGCCTATTCCCGTAGATGCCGCCGTCACCTTTTCACCTTCCAAAAACCCGGTATAAATTGTGTATTCCCGGTTTTCGGCAATTTTGACCGGACTTTCAAAATATTCCGCTATTTTCGGAACGCGCCCCGGATCTCCGCATAGAATCGCATATTTCCCCGCATCGCCTTCCGATATTTGCAAATGAAACTGTTTTGAATCAGATAAAATTCCACTCATAAATATTTGCCCTCCGTTTTTTATTTATGAGCTTATTATAAAACAAAATATGTATATAATCAATACTTTTGAAGAAAAGATTAATTTTCAAGATCATGAATCACATCCGCCAGAGTGATTGGCGTTACATTTTCCGAAAACAGTAAATTCAATATCCGAATTGCGGAATCTCTTGTACAATTCAAATCTACAGCTGAAAAATAATCATTTGTTTCGGAAAGAATTTTATAGATTCCGCAATCAGTAAAGCCATTTTCTTCTCCGAGGCACATTTTCAGCCGTATTATACCCGCCTCTGCTTCAAGGTCTTTTTCAAGTGTTTTAATTTTTCGCATTATTTGATGCTCCCTTTCAAAAAAAATTGATATTTATATTATATTACCTGATTTTTTCCGAATCAATACGAAAAACAATAAAAAAGAGACAAAATACAAATTGTAAAATTTTGTAAAAATACAGTTTTCGCACACATCGTTTTATATAAAATATTCAACCGGCTCCAAATCAAATTTTGCCCGTGTATATTTGTCAAACAGGAACAGATCAAAAGAATCGTCTATCTCAAGCTCCTTCGAAGAAATATCATCTATAAGCTTCAGATATATTTTGCGCGCTTTTTTCATATCTCCCTCAGCACCCGCGCCATAAGCCTCCGAAAGCCGGCACGCAAATTCGGCATGAAATCGAAGAAGCTCCCAGGAACGCATGCGGCACCTGTCGGAACTGCCCATGTTTTTTATGATAACCGGCATAAAGTCCTCTATAACCTGTGAGATTTTTCGGAGCTTTTCGGCAACCTCGGGATTGTTTTTCCATGATAAAAATGCATTTTCATTTGTCTCAAGTCCTTCTTCCTCCACTCCGTTTTTTCCCTCTTGACGCAGGCTTTGAGGGCAAAACAAATCCGAAAGAGTCTCGAGATATTCGCGACATAAAGAGCCGTCCTCTCCGTAAGCGGTCATGAAATAATCGATTACAAATTCTTCATAATTTAAAGAAGTGTCAAAAAGCGTTTCACCCATAAGCACCATGGGAAGCGATGTGGGAAACGTGTTTCTGTGAGTCTGATCGCTCATGCACCCCTGAAACGATACGCTTTCCAGTGCTTTCATATCACGAAATGTTTCTCTTGCTATCTGCATATATCCGGGATCGCAGTATTGATCTGTATAAAAACGATACTCATATATACAGCTCGGTATATTGCCGCAAAGCCTTTTCCATTCCCTGTGCCAAGAAAGGCGCAACGCATTCGGAGGCGGAGTAAAGCGGTTGCGCACAAACGGCGGGATCTCGCCCCTGTACTCTTCGTTTATATATCCTTTCTGATAGTGAAGACCTATTGCCGCCAGGATAATAAAGCGGCTCGGGTTTTTTAGCTTTTTAAGAACAGGCGGACGAACCGTTTCAACATAAAGAATAAATACTATTCTTTGATTTGATCCCAATGCCGTAAGTCTCTCGTCTATTTCGTTCAAAAGTTCCACATACTGGTCAGACGGCGTTGTTTTTTTACATTCGTCACACTCGCATATATTGTCCGACGCGTCAGCAAGCCATACGTGCATAAAATCTATATACGGCTTTTTCTGAAGATATTCAATTACAAAATCTGCCAGAAGCTTTCTTCCCTCCGGATTCGAATAACAAAAATGCGTGTAGAACGTATCGCCGTACATAAGATCTCTTTTGCCGTTTACAAGCGCAAGATATTTTTTAAATTTTTCGGGAATCGGCTTTTGCGAATCCTCGTGGCAATGCCTTATACCGAATTTTTCAAACATCCATCCGTGCCCCATGGCGTGAAACTGTATACCTGTTTTTTCTATATCTTTTTCAAGGCGCGCTATTAGATTCTCTAAAAAACCGTAGTCTGTTACATAGCCTTTTTGGTGCAGCGCGGTATTCCCCACATGCCCGTACCATTTGTGCATATAGGTGTAGGGAACAAGTCCTTCTATCATATACATATTCATTCCGACCTTCGGCAGCCAGTACACGGTGTCGCGCATATGCTCATAGCTTATTGCGCCTTCGCAGCATTCGCCCCTGAAAAGATTGTCCGCTTTTTTGCGGTACCTGAAACTGTGGTTCGCAATGTCGCACTCGGGAATATATTCTCCGTCTCTGCCGGGACGAACAAACCTACATCCTGCCGACGTGAAAAATTTATAAATTCCCATAAGAATACTGCGCTCGTTGCTGCCGGCAATGTAGCCGCTGCCGCAGCGAATGTCTATATCCAGAATATCCTCCGTAAAAGGATCGTTCAAATCGTCTTCGGGCAAGCCGAGCTCCGAAAGCAGCCCGAGCTTTATTACTCCGCTCTCGTTTCCGGACGGCAACTTCGGGCAAAACTCCGTTTCAACCTGCTCGCGTCCGCCCGTCATAAGAGAAACATATTTTTTGAATTCTTCGGTAAAATATTCGCTTCTTACATTTTTTATGGCAGTTTTTAATTTCATGACAACCTCCGTTATATATTTATATGATATGTAAACGATATCATAAACGGCGGCAGGTGTCAACATTATTGTAATTTTAGCAGAATATTGATATATCAGCGCATTTCAAAAGACTTTAGAAAAACCTGTTTACTGCTGCGCACCGTCAATTTTTTGCTCCGATTGAAATTGCCTGCCTGTACTGTCCACCGTAAAATTATCTTTATATATCATGTCCCATGCAGTGAGAAAAACGAATCCGCGTGATTTGATTTCGGAAAGAATTTCAGGCAAAGCGGAAGCGGTATTGTCTGTTCCGGTATGAAAAAGAATTATATCACCGCTTTTAAGCTTCGGCAAAATACGTTTTTTCATTTCTTCGGTCGAAAGACCTTTGTAGTCGAGGCTGTCCAAAGACCATTGAATCATATAACGGCCTGTGTTTTTGCAGAGACGGACAAGCGTTTTGCTGTATTCCCCGTACGGCGCACGGAACAAAACTTCACTTTGGCCCGTAAGATTGCGCACGGTGTCTTCGCATTTTTTTATTTCGTCCAGCATTTCTGTTTCGGAAAGTGTGTTCATATGTTTGTGGTTTTCGGAATGATTTGCAATTTCATGCCCTTCGTTAAACATCTTTTTTATATCTTCGGGGTGCTCCGATGCCCATGTTCCCGTAACAAAAAAAGTTGCCCTGCAGTGCGCATCGCGCAAAGCCGCCAAAATATTATCCATATCCTCATTGCCCCACGCCGTGTCAAATGTTATGCAAACGGCGTTATCACTGCGCTCCGCCGAATATATCGGCACCTCCGAGCCCCGTGCCAAATAAACTTCCGCCGAACGCGACGCACCCACAAACACTATAGCAGCCACCGCCGCAAAAAGAATTATTCCGATAATTGCGAATCTGTCAAGTACAAAAATTTTCAAAATAAGCGCCTCCTTTATTTTTAATTATATTTTATTTTTCAAAAAAAATAACTTTTTTTAAAAAAAGTATTGACAAATAGCGATTATGCGGTTATAATGATATTAATAATTGTTATTGTTTTGGTGGTCAAATGTTGAAATACAGCAAACAAAGAGCCATGGTGCTTGATTATCTTTTGAATACCACGGCACATCCGACGGCGGAAACGGTCTTTGCAGCTCTTAAGAAAAAAGAACCTGCATTAAGCCTTGCCACCGTTTACAGAAATTTAAATCTTCTTGCGGACATGGGGGTTATCCTCCGCATCGGCGAGGGCGCAAGCGACAGGTTTGACGCAGACATTTCGCCGCATGACCATTTCGTGTGCGAAAAGTGCGGTTCTATGCTCGATATGCCCGGCAAAAGTCTTATAGGAAAAGAAGATTACTGTAAAATCAACACGGATTTCCAAATCAAAAGCCATTCCGTTTATTTTTACGGAGTGTGCGGCAAATGCCTGAAAAAAAATAATAAAAATTTATAAAAAGAGAGGTTTTTTATCATGAAAAAATTTGTATGTGCAATCTGCGGCTATGTTCACGAAGGAGATTCCGCTCCGGAAAAATGTCCTCAGTGCGGAGCACCCGCTTCCAAATTCAGCGAAGTTTCGGAAGATGAAAAAGTTTGGGCATCGGAGCACGTTGTGGGCGTGGCAAAAGGCGTTGATCCCGAAATCATAGAGGGTCTCAGAATGAACTTCAGCGGCGAGTGCACAGAAGTAGGCATGTACCTTGCTATGGCAAGAGTGGCTCACAGAGAAGGCTATCCTGAAATCGGTCTTTACTGGGAAAAGGCAGCTTACGAAGAAGCTGAACACGCTGCAAAATTTGCAGAACTTTTGGGCGAAGTTGTAACAGACAGCACAAAGAAAAATCTTGAAATGCGTGTTGAGGCAGAGCACGGCGCAACAGCAGGAAAAACAGCTCTTGCAAAGAAAGCAAAAGAGCTTGGTTTGGACGCCATACACGATTCCGTGCATGAGATGGGCCGCGACGAGGCAAGGCACGGCAAAGCATTTGAGGGACTTTTGAAAAGATATTTCGGTTAATTCTAAGGTGATTTATTATGGAAAACTATACTATTTGTCATTGCAAACACGTTACCTATGCAGATATAGAAAATGCGCTTCACAGCGAATCAAAATTTGAGAACGTAGAAAAGGCTTTTGACGATGTTCAAAAAATCACAAAATGCTCAACCGGCTGCGGAGGTTGTCACGATAAAATTATGGATACAATATCCCTGATTATGAGCAGATAACGTTTTAAATACAAGAAAGGAGTTTTTTGTTATGAAAAAATATGTATGTCCGTGCGGATATGTTTATGACCCGGAGTTGGGCGATCCCGAAAACGGTGTAGCTCCCGGCACAGCATGGGAAGATGTTCCCGAGGATTGGGTTTGTCCCACCTGCGGCTTGGGCAAAGACGCATTTGAGGAAGACTAAATCCCGAATCATAAAAACATGTAATACAGATTTTTAAGGGATAGAGCGAAATTTCGCTCTATCCCTTTTAAAATTAATATATTCTGTTTTTGTTATTTCTGCATTAACAAAATGCAATTGTTTTTCTGCCGTTTCATTTTAATCTTCTGACTTTCTATATTTTCACGGGGACTCCGGCTTTATTATAGCCTCCATTAATTTATTGCTCCGTCGGAATGATCACTCGTGTTATAAATCTGTGCGCGTCTTTGTGCTGCGGAGGACCTTCAAGGTATACATGACGGCACTTTGAAGCTATGCGGATATTATTTTCCCCGGCATAGGCAATCAGCATTTCCCGTACATCTGCAAGCTCTTCATATGCGCCGTGGTGACACATTGATAAAGCCTCAAAGGCAGGGTAATTTATTATATTATCGCCGCTACTTTCCGGAGGAACAGCAACGCAAAACGATACTTCTTCCGGGGTGTCGAGAGAAAATTCCGTAAAATACATATTTTTTGTGGTATCCGTTCCGTAACTGCGCATTGCTTCAAGCGCAGTTTCCCTGAGAAGTCTGCTTTTTTCATCAAGAGAAGATACTTTATATGTGTGGCAAAAAGCCTTTTGAGATTCTACGGAGATTTTTGAAACTATATTCTGCGTTCGGCTTGTACGCTCATACAGCCTTTCTATATTAAGATTCAATTCGTCACGCAATGTTTCAAGACGTGCAATGAGCGGCATAAGATCCGTCTTGTCTTCGAAATAATCTCTGATTTCATCGAGAGAGAGTCCGAGCTTCTGAAAAATTCGGATAGTTCTGATTTTTGTGAAAGTATCTATTGTGAAGTATCTGTTTCCCGCGGCGCCGTCTTTTGCGTCCGGAGTTATAAGCCCCTTTGACTCGTAATTTAATATAATTTTGCGCGTAATATTTATCGATTTTGCAATTTCACCTATAGAAAACATTTTTTTGTTATCACTCATAGTAAACCTCACAAAAATAAAAAAATGATTGCATCGCCCATTAATGGACGATGTATAATAATTGTAGCACATAACGGTATGCGTGTCAAGCTTATGTTTGGGCATACGTGAGCCGGACACACATACCATGCGGCAAATACATTTCAAAGGAGAAAAAATAATGAAGGTAAAAAAATGTTTAACGGTTTTTCTGTCTTTGGCAATGCTTCTTTCGGCTTTGTACACGATCGCCCCTGCAGCATATGCCGATGATTCCGCCAAAGTCACGTGGAACGACGGCGAAAGCCACGGCAATGAAACAATATCGGGAACGGTAACCGTAACGGGTACCGTAAGTTTAACTGCGCCGATAACTATTTCAGGCAGCGTTACAATTACGGGCGGGGGAACTCTTAAAAGAACGGCGAAAACCGGAAGCCTTATAAAGGTTCCGGCCGGTGCATATCTCACTCTCGAAAACATAACGCTTGACGGCGACGGAGTTATTGTTTCCGACGGTGCCGGCGCGGCAATCTATGTCGAAAACGGCGAAGTTTGTATGAAAGACGGCACGGCACTTGTAAATCACAAAAAAGATATAAATACAGGATACGGCGCAGCAATTTGTATGTACGGCGGCAAATTCACCATGGACGGCGGCAGAATTTCCGGCTGCGAATCAAAACACTACGGCGGTGCGGTTTATTTGTCTTCGGAAAATTCATCTCAATCAGAATTTATTATGACTGACGGAATTATCGAAAACAATAAAACAATCCTTTCGAGCGCGTCATACGGCGGCGGAGCATTTTATGTAAGAAGCGCTTCTCTCACCGTAAACGGCGGCACAATCCGAAATAATTCCTCAGACAGGGGCGGCGCCATATACAACACTTCATACGGCACAACCATAATAAACGGCGGCACAATAAAAGATAACACTACCGAAGGAACAAAATGCAAAGGAAAAGCAATTTTCCACAGCTGTGAGTCCGGCTCAAGTGCAATTTTGAAAATCGGCGGCAACGCAAATATAGATTCCGGAAACGATGTTTATATTACAAGCAGCGGCTCCGTTGACAAATATATTGAACTTACATCGTCTGTAAAAAACCCCATTACACTTACGGTTGAACACATGGAGGAAGGCAGAGTTATAGCCGAGGCTTCGGAAGGCGTTACGCTCACAAATAACGATATGGCAAAACTCAGCGTAAGCAACAGTGATTACTTTTTAAAGCTTGAGGATAACAAGATTAAGCTCACACAGACATCAAGCGGCGAAACGAAAAAATATCTTGTTTATTTCGGTTATGACGCAAACGGGGGTGAAAATACGCCAGACGGTGAAAGCAAAGAAATTGAAGTTGGTCAAAAAGCGGAATTTACCGTTACAAACGCAGTTCCTGCAAGAATCGGATATGAATTTCTCGGCTGGGCTTCCGACAAAGACTCTTCCGAAGCGGAGTATACCGCAAACGAAACGGTTTCCGTTTCCGAAAACACAACTCTCTATGCCGTTTGGAAGAAAATAACGGTTCCTCAGGAAACAAACGAATTTACAAAAGAGCTTGAAATAAGCGGCTGGACTTACGGCGATAAGCCAAATACGCCGACAGCAGAAGCGAAATCCGGAACGCCGACATATAAATATTCAAGCGAAAAAGACGGCAAATATACCGAAGAAGTTCCTGAAAATGCCGGAACATACTATGTTAAAGCCTTTGTTGCGGAAACATCGGAATATACAGGACTTGAAAGTGAAGCAAAAGAGTTTAAAATAGCAAAAAAGACGCTGACGGCGGAGAATATGTCCGAAATTTCGGATCAAATCTATACGGGCGAAGAAATTAAACCGGAAGTCGAAATAAAAGACGGAGATAAAATTCTTGCTTCAGATATAGATTACGCGGTAGATTATACGGGTAACACAAACGTCACTTCCGAAGCAAAAGCAAAGGTTACAATTATTTCAAAAAACTATGACGGAAACTTTGAAAAGTCATTTAAGATATTGCCCAAAACAATAAACAGGCTAATTCCTCTCACGGCTCCCGTGAAAAACGCCGTGCCCCAGATAAGTATTGAAACAGAAGAATACACAGCAACCGTTGTATGGACTCCGAAAGTTACGGCAAAATTTGCGTACAGAACAGTATACACGGCAGAAATAGAAATCACCGTAAAGCCGAATTACACAACAGCAGGCATTGCGGAAAACGGCTACGAGTTAAACGGAGCTGCAGCGGTCACAAATGATGCTGATTCCGCTACTTTGAAAGTTGAATATTCGGCAACCGGAAGAAAGAGCTCAAGCAGCAGCGGCAGCACATCTATATTGCCAAGCTACACGGTATCGTTCGGCACAGACGGCGGAAGTCAAATAGCCTCGCAGAACGTTGCTCCAAACTCCGCAGCCAAAGAACCCGAAGCGCCGACAAAAGAAGGATTTGAGTTTGCGGGCTGGTACACAGACGAAGAGCTCACACAAAAATATGATTTTTCAAAAGGCGTGTCAAGCAATCTTAAACTTTACGCCGCATGGAAAGAGACAGGCAATTCGTCAAATCAGATAATTCTGACCGTGGACAAAAAAGAGGCTTTGGTTTTCGGAGAAACAAAAACAAATGATGTTGCTCCGAAAATAGTAAATGACCGCACAATGCTTCCTGCACGTTTTGTGGCTGAAAACCTTGGTGCAAGTGTTTCATGGGACGCTGAAAACAGAATCGTTACAATAAGCGGTAAGAATATTAAAACCGATGAAGACATAACTATTGTTATTACAATCGGTGCTGAAACTGCTGAAGTGAACGGCAAAACGGTTTCAATTAATTCGCCTGCGTTTATAGAAAACGACAGAACATACACACCCATTCGCTTTATATCTGAAAAACTCGGAGCAAGCGTTGAATGGATTGAAGCTGAAGAAAAAGTAGTTATCAGCAAATAATACTTAATTTAAGTTTTAAGAGCGCAGTAAAAAGCACTGCGCTCTCTTGTTGTATAAAGCAAAAGCTTTGCTTAAAAACGTGTAAGGAAAAATAAAAACCGCTTGAAATCAAGCGGTTTTTTCTTATTGGGAAAGCCGAACTATAGAGATATTTGTGTCGATCAGGCACACTCGCAAAAAGGAGGAATGACGGCGCATATGACTGATTTTTTTTACAAAATAAAAAAATCGGAATGGAGCAAAGTCCATTCCGACGTGGTGGAGATGAGGAGAGTTGAACTCCTGTCCGAAAATACATTCACAAAAATTTCTCCGGGCGCAGTTTATGGTCGGAATTCCCTCACAGTGCAGCCCATAAACAAACTGCAAAGCTCGGTAGCTTCATAAATTCCTGACGGAGGCAAAGCTTACTCCGTTCATGTGCACTGCTAATCGACGCTCTGTCCGCAGCCGCAGTCCTCCGCGGCAGAACGGCTGCCATCAGTTAGGCAGCAAGTGCTACTCTATCGTTAGCGTTTAATTTTAAAAATTCGGACTTTTAAAGTGGATTCCGCCACTGCCCGCTGTTTAAGCTTCAGTATCCCCGTCGAACCCGTTACATCCCCTTGTATAAAATCAGCGGCGGCGCCGTACCGAGCCGCCGCTATTACAGTATACCATATTATATCCTATGTGTCAAACATTTATGTCAGCCGAGAGCTTTTTTGATATCTGCTATTATATCGTCAGCATTTTCGGTTCCGACAGATATTCTGACAAGATCCGGCGATATGCCGGCAGCCTCAAGCTGTTTGTCGGAAAGCTGGCGATGTGTAGTGCTGGCAGGATGCAGAACACTTGTGCGTGAATCCGCAACATGTACAACTATCTGAGCGAGCTCCAGAGAGTCCATAAACTTCATCGCCGCTTCTCTGCCGCCGGCTATACCGCACGATATAACGCCGCAGGAGCCGTTGGGAAGATATTTTTTTGCACGCTCGTACTCGCTGTCACCCGGAAGATCGGGATAATGTATCCATGAGATTTTATCACTGGATTTTAAAAACTCGGCTACGCGAAGCGCGTTTTCACAGTGGCGCGGCACACGCAGGTGAAGCGTTTCAAGTCCCAGATTGAGCAAAAATGCACTTATGGGAGCCGGGGTTGCACCTATATCGCGCAGGAGCTGCACTCGCGCTTTTGTTATATATGAAAGCTTGCCGAAATCTCTTGTGTAACTCACGCCGTGATAAGACTCATCAGGTTCTGTGAGAGAAGGAAATTTGCCGCTTGCCCAGTCAAAATTGCCGCTGTCTACGATTGCGCCGCCGACCGTGCATGCATGACCGTCCATGTATTTTGTTGTTGAATGCGTCACCACATCCGCTCCAAATTCAAACGGGCGGCAATTTATGGGCGTCGGAAATGTGTTGTCAACAATGAGCGGAATTCCATGCTTGTGCGCGATTGCGGAAAAGCGTTCAATATCGAGAACATCCAGAGAAGGGTTTGCTATCGTTTCACCGAAGAGACAGCATGTTTTGTCGTCTATCAGAGCTTCAATTTCCTCGTCCGGCATAGAAGGCTCGGCAAAACGAACATCAATTCCCATACGTTTGAGCGTCACGGCAAAAAGGTTTACCGTGCCGCCGTAAATCGTTGAAAGGCTTACGAAGTTATCTCCGGCAGAGGCAATATTTAAAACAGCAAACATATTTGCAGCCTGACCCGATGAAACGCACATAGCACCCACGCCGCCCTCAATTGAAGCTATTTTCTTTTCCACCGCTTCTACCGTCGGGTTTGATATTCTGGTGTACATATGTCCGGGTACCGAAAGGTCGAAAAGCTTTCCGAGATGCTCGGAGGAATCATATTTATAAGTTGTGGACTGATATATCGGCAGGATTCTCGGCTCACCGTTTTCCGGTTTATAGCCTTCCTGTACGCATTTTGTTTCTATATTGTACATTGTTTTATCCTCCGCTCAGTTTCCGGAAGCTCCGGGAAGGTTTGCAAGGTCATCGGGAGTCATAAGCTGGTCGGAAGGCGCCTTTGTTGCCGGGGGTGGCGTCTGCGGCGTGCTGTTGCCTGTCGAAGGAGCCGTTGTATGAGAAGGAGTTGACTTCGGTGTTTCCGTCGTTTTTTTTGTTTCCTGCGGTTTGGTCGTTTCAGAAGGTTTGGAAGATGCCGCAGGCTTTGAGGTTTCCGAAGTCTTGGATGATTCGGAAGGTGTTGCGGTTGTCGAATCGCCTTTTGAAACTTTCTCTTTGAGCATTTCTATTTCGGCGTCTTTTTCTTCAAGCTGTTTTTTTGCGTTTTTGTAGCTTTTTTCAAGCTCTTCACGCGTCATGCTTGCAATGTCTTCCTCTGTGCTCTGCGTAGCGTCGGTTGAAGGATTCGAACCGTCCGAAAGCAAGCCGTACGATATCTTATAGGAAAGGAAGAAGATAAGTCCCAGTGCAACAATTACGCCCAAAACTTTCCAAACTTTTTTTCCTTTCTTCTTGCGTGCACCCGTGGTGCTCATTGTTCTTCGTTTCTGTTCCATGTTTTTAATCTCCAATCTGCCGCTCCGCTTCGGCATGTAGTAAAAATGTGCGGAGAAGTTAATTCCTTTACATACTTATTATACCATTAATATCGAATAAGTAAATAAATTTTTCGTAAATTTTTGAAAAATATTTTTTTTGCAGCACCGATTCGTATGTATCCATTTGAGTCCGATAACGGTTTTTTATGGCTTCAACATCGGTTACATGGTCGGTTTTAAAGTCTATAAGTGTTATTTTGTCGCCCTCAAAAAAGTAGCAGTCTATAATGCCCTGGCACAAAATCGGCGAATCCGGAGCGGACGAAATAACGGAAGAGGCGTTTAAAATTGTGGTAAACGCTTCTTCGCGGTATACCTTATCTGCTTTTTTCAGCCGCTTCCCGAGGCTGCTTTGCAGAAAAAGCGCTATTTTTGAACAGGGCACAGCCTTTGCCATTTGCTCTGTTATAATATTTTTTTCGCAAAGCTCACGCACATGGCGTTTCACATCGGCCTCCGTTTCAGCCTCAAGGCTCACGGTTTGCATGACAAGGTGAATAAGCGTTCCTCTCTGCGCGGCGTTTAACGCGTTTGTTTCAAGCATAAAGCGCGGTGTTTTGGGCTCCGTTTTTCTGAAAAGCTCAAAACGGCGTTCATCCTCAGGCAGATTTACAATGCGTTTCATTTCCGTTACGCTGATTTTTGTCGGAATGTTCAAAAGATCCTTGTGCGGATATATGTAAGAAATTGCTCTTTCGGCATCTTCCGGATTGATTTCGGAAGGCTTGATGTTTGCGGCGCGGATGTCCTCGGCAGTAAAGCCGCTCGGGTATACGTCAAATATAATTTTTTGGCGCGTAAGTTTCTTCATGCCGTCAGAAAGAGGAGGACAGTCGGCAAGAGACGCACAGGCACATATACAGTCAAGATATGAAAGCGGCGGCAAAGGTTTGTGCTCTGCAATCATTTTGCCAAGACGCCGCCAGCGGTCTTTTGATTTTTGCAGCGAGTCGCTATACCCCGTTATAAAGAGTTTTTCCTTCGGGCGCGTCAGTGCCACATACAAAACGCGCATTTCCTCGGAATTCATTTCCAAAGCGTTTAAAAGCTTTGCTGCGGCAAAGCGCTCGGTGGACCGCTTTGTTCTCATGCGGCCGTCAAAATACGGCATTGATATTCCGAGAGTTTTGTGAAGCACGGGCGGCTTTGAGTCGCTTGAAGATCCTGAGGTTTTTGTGCCGTCCGCAAGAAATACAATCGGAAATTCCAGTCCCTTGCTTTTATGGATTGTCATTATTTTTACAACATTGTGGCTGTCGTTTATAATTTTGGCGGAGTTTGATTCCTCCGGTTTTTCACGCACTCTGGATATGTACTCGATAAATCCGAAAAGCCCTTTAAACGATGTTTTTTCATACATACGCGCCATTTCGCACAGCATCCGAAGATTTGCCTCGCGCTGTTTCCCTCGCGAATCGGCAAGAATGTAATATATATATTCCGTGTCGGTTAACAGAAATTCTATAAGTTCGCCGCACGGCATTTCGGAAGCTTTTTTTCGCCACTCCGAAAGCTTTTCGCAGAATTTATTGCATTTTTCTCCCAAATCACTGCTTTCGCGTGCGCAGGCGGTAAAAGCGTCAAAAAAACAGTTTTCTGTGTCGTACAGGCGGATTTTTGCCAGCTCACTTTCATCAAACTTGCCTATAGGTGAGCGCAGTACCGCGAGCAGAGGTATGTCGCATCTGGGGTTGTCTATTGTTTCGAGAAGCGACAAAAAGGTTTTAACCTCGGTGTTTTCAAAATACGGAGATCCTTTTTCCGTGTAGCATGGAATGCCGTGAGATGTTAAAACCCGTTCGAGCACCGCTGCTTTGTTTTTTGCATTTCGGATTAATATTGCTATGTCCGAAAAACGAACGGCTCTGTGTGAGCCCGATTTAATATCAAATACGGTTTCGCTTTTTATAAGCTCTGCAATTTTTGCGGAAATAACCTCAGCTTCCCGCAAAAACGATTCTGACGCCGAACCGCTCGATTCCGCAAGCGTAATGCACACATCCGCCGTGTCGGAAGGATAACTCTTTGCACCGAAGATGAGTTCCTCTTCGGCGTCATATGATACGCCGCCCGTTTCCGGTGTCATTACGGACGAAAAAACAAGATTTACAAAATCGATTATCTTTTCGGCGCTTCTGAAATTCTGACTCAGTACAATTTTTCTGTATGGCTGCCCGGGTCCCTTTTTATAATTTTGCTTTTTTTCCGCAAACAGATGCGGACTTGCCTGGCGAAAACCGTAAATTCCCTGTTTTAAATCGCCAACCATAAAGATATTCGGGACACCTGCACTTTCGCGCGAAATAAGGCTGAAAATAAATTCCTGGGCCTCGTTGCTGTCCTGGTATTCGTCAATATAAATCTCATCAAAATGGTCGCGCAGTCTTTCGGCAACAGGCGTCGGAGCGCCGTTTTTATGCAAAAGCGAAATGCACATGTGTTCCATATCATTATAATCTATAACGTTTTTCCCGCGTTTTGCGGCAGTGTATTTTTCGTCAAACCGGCGCACGGCGGAAATCAGCCCTCGCACCGCCGCGCCGCACAAACGCAGAGTTTTTTCGGCTGTTTCGGAATCCTCGGGAAAAAGCCCGAGGATATCCGAAACACCTTTTTTAACTTTGTTTCGGACATCTGTTACATATGCTTTTTCTTCTTCGTCAAACGTACCTTTTTTTAATGTGGGAATACGTGTAAAAGAGGTTGAAACACGCAGAACTTCATCTCTGAATTTATCACGCTCGGTATGCGGAATAACCGATTCTATTTCCGCTATTTCGTTTTCAATATGTTCACGGTACGAAGCGAGCCCGTTTATTTCCGTGCAGTGAGATAGCGCCGTTTTAAAATCTTCCGCCAAAAAGAGAAGCTTTTTGCGTGCGCTGTTTAAAATTATTTCGGTGCAGTCGGAAATTTTTACATTTTCGGGATCATATGCATTTTCCGCTTCCGTCAGCCACGCGTCGGGATCGGGCATGGAGCGCGAAAACGAATAAACCTGCATAATTGCTTTTACCGCATCATCGTCTGTGCGCGGCGAGGAAAACGCGTCCGCAAACGCAAGAAAATCGGGTTCCGCTTCTCCGTACAGTTCTTCAAGAGCGTCATTTACGGCTTCAAGCTTTAAAAGTTCGTTTTCGGCAGTGTCGCCTATTCTGAAATCCGCAGGCAGAGAAAGCTCAAAAAAGTTTTCACGTATTACGTTAAGGCAAAACGAGTGTATTGTGGTTATATTTGCACACGGCATCATGGCAAGCTGGCGGCGGACATGTGTGTCAGCAGTATTTTGGCGCAGATATTCCGAAAGAGTTTTCGCGATTCTGCCGCGCATTTCTGCCGCTGCCGCGTTTGTAAACGTAACAATAAGCAGCCTGTCAACATCTTGTCCGGCTTTAATTCTTTCAAGAATTCTTCCCGTCAGAACCTGTGTTTTTCCCGAGCCTGCCGCCGCGGTGACAAGTGTATTTGAAATATCGGCATAAACCGCTTCTTCCTGAGCGTCGGTCCATTTAAATTTCATCTTTTCCCTCCTTTGCGATTTCAAGCCATATATTATCACAGGCTTTGCGTTCTCTGTACGAACTGTCGCTGCGCCTGCAAACTGTTATGTAGGGGCAGTATTTACACGGATCGGCTGATTTGTCGGGCGATACCGCGCACTTTCCGCCGAAAATTTCTCCCGAAAGCCGGGTTACGGTTTTCTTAATAAACTTAGACATATCTTCAAAGTTCTGCGCAGAGGCAAGAGAACCCGAGAATCCTTTTTGGGTTCGGTTTACGGGTAAAAGGTCAAATTTTCCTGTTTTGTCCATTTCGGAAAGAAGCTCCCCGTCTTCCGTCAGTAGTCCCGAAACGCTTAAAGCCTTCATTTTGCGCGCCCTTATTTCTTCATCGCCGATGTCCGATGAAATCACCGTTACCGGGTCGTCAAGTTTAAAATAAAGCATTCCGGCGGGCTTTGTTTTCCCGCTTTTGTCGTTTTCGCACAGGGCGGTAAGATAAACGGCAAGCTGCAAAGTTATTCCGCCGAAAAGGTCTTCAAGCTTAAATGTTTTTGAACCCGATTTATAGTCTATTATGCGCACAAAAGTATCTTCGCCGTGCTTTAAAAGATCGGCGCGGTCTATCTTGCCGGTGAGGGACACCGTCTGCCCCGTCGGAAGCGTTACGGTAAGCGGCTTGATTCTGCCGTTTTCTCCGAATGATATTTCATAGCCGAGAGGTTCAAACGAACCTCGGTTTATCTGCTCGGCAATATAAAGAAGAGCCTCCCGGATTGTTTTGCACAGCCTTATAAAAAGCCTTGCCGCGCGCGGAGATTCGGAAAGGATGTATTTATTCAGCCTGCTGTCCATAATCTGCATAATTTCGGGTATTTCCGCGTCCACATAATTTTCGTCAACATCATGCCACGTGGAGCCGTTTCGGTGCAGCCTGTTTGAAAATTCTTCCGTAAAATCATGCAAAAAGCTGCCGGCATCCGAAAATGAAAGAGATGCCTTTTCGCGCTCTTTGGCTGAAAGCGTGTATTTCATATAATAAGAAAAAGGACAGGAGGAAAATGTTTCAAGGCGCGAAACTGATGTTGTAAGGTGGCTGCCGAAAAGCTTTTCAATATCTTTCGGGTCAATTGACAAAACGCCTTCAAATCCGCCGATGGCATTTTCATAGGATGCCTTAAAGACGGGCATCTTTTTAAACAACACGTCTTTAATCTGCCGTAAATCATCCGTGCCGCCGCGGCTCAAAATTGTGCAGAAAGCCGCTTCGGGAGCAAAAAATCTGTCATCGGGCAGCGTGTCCATGATGTCGTCAAGCGGAATAAGACGCGGAAAAACTTCTTTAACCCGGTTTACAAAGAGGGACGGAAGTTTTGTTGAACCGTCAAAATCGCTTCCGGCATAACTTATAAAAAGCTTTTTCCCCGGCGAAGAAAGCGCTTTGTATATTAAATAGTCATTTTCCAGCGTCTGCTCCTTTGAATCGGGAGCAAGAATAATGCCGTTTTTTTTCATAGCGGTTCTGTCAGCATCGCTTAAAAAGCTACTTTTTGCCGGTAGCGGCGGAAAAGAACCATCGTTTGCACCAAGGATGAAGAGCGCCGAAACGTCGTAGCCTTTAACTCTTGATGAGTCACCGAAGGGCACTCCGTCAGCAAGAGACGGTATAAGTCCGATTTCGGATTCCGTTATGCCTGCTGTTATGATATCAGCAAATCGGGACACACTCATTTTTTCGCCGCCGAGAGCGTCCGCCGCTTCGTCTAGCACGTCAACTATTTTATTCGAAGCTGCGCGAAACTCTGCCGCGCGGTATGCTTCACCGTTCATTTCAAGCTCATCGGCACGCGCGGAGCATTTTGCCGAAAAATTCATAGTGCACATAAATTCGTAAAGAGCGCGGCATTTTTCGGCACATGTTTTTCCCTGCGCAAGAGCGGATGCAAGAGATAAAACGGGAGTTATAAGCTTTTTCCGTATTTCGTTTGTCAGATCAATTTCCTGTTCTTCGTGCTTTGAGATATTGCTTTTTCTGTACAATCCGCTGCGCATGTTCCACTTTTCTTCGCTTTTCCATGCATCGCCGCGTATCCCGGCAGCAAGAACATAGTTTTCGAGAATATCGGTTTCCGCAATGTCCGTATCGGTAAAACCCGATTTTGCGTACCTGAATACCGCCGTGCGTGAATAACCGCTTGTAATCACGTCAAGCGCCGAAACTATAAATGCGCCTGCGGGATGCTCCGAAAGAGGGAGCTTAAGATCGGTAAAAACGGGAATATCATATTTACTAAAAACACTTTTAATATACGGCGCGTATAAATCCGTATTGCCGCATATGATTCCTATATCTCGCATGGCATAGTTTTCTTCTCGGCAGAGACGCAGAATACGCGAAGCCGCATGAACCGCTTCGGTATACGGTGTGCGCGCTTCAAAGATTTCAATATCGCACGGCTCGTCTTTGTACGGCTGCGATGAATAATCAAAATATTTTTCCGCCAGAAAAGCCATCTCTTTTGTCTGTCTCGCACGCTCGGGAAGCGCTTCGGAGGGCAAAACCGCGGTTCCCGTTTCGCGCGCTGCGGCAAGAAGGGCGGCACGCGTTTTTGAGAGCGGGAGAAAATGCGCAGAATCGCATTCGTTTTCGTGTGCCTCCAAAGTTACGGTAATATCGGTTCCGAGAGTCATAAGCGTTTTTATAAACGAAAGTTCGGAAGGAGTAAAGCTTGCAAACGCGTTTAAATACACTCCGCCGCAGTCAAATCCGCGGCTTTGCAGATAAAGCGCGGCGCGCGTCAAATTGTCATCCGAATTTATAAATCTGCCGGATAGAGCTTCTTCAAATTTTCCGTAAATTAAGGCGGTTTCCGAAAGCTTTGATTTTAAAAGAGAAGGGCGCTCTTTATCCGCCGCGTTCTTTAATGCTTCAGCGGAAATACCGTAGCGCTTCATTTCGCTTATAAGCGCCCGGACGGCGCGAGCTCTGTCCGTGTCCCTCCCCGCAAGAAGCGTGAGATTTTTTGTTTCCTTATTTATTATGTCGCACAAAAGCATTGTTTTTCCGCCGCGGTCAATATGGGGAGATGCGGCACCGTCTGCCGTTTTGAGAATATCCCGCGCAAGCTGGTTAAAGCTCATAACGCAGGGTCCCTCGGCGCCGAACACACCGAGACGGCGCGCAAGAATTGCTTCATGCATGTGAGAATATTGCTCCGGAACAATTATATAGGTTCTTTTTTTTATTTCCGCAGCGGAGGCTATACAGTAATCCGTTTTGCCGCTTCCGCTTCTGCCGTATATAAATCTTAAAGACATTTTCTATCTCCTTTCGGAACGTATATATAAAGTTTATCATTTTTCGAAAAAAACGTCAATAATTAAATAAAAATTGATCATTTGTTTGACATCTGCCAAAAACTGCAACAGAGTTTTTTGAAAAAAACGTTGACATTTTCTCCATTTAATTGTATAATATAATTTGTCAGCTAAAATGCTGTTGTAGCTCAGCAGGCAGAGCACTTCCTTGGTAA
>ENA-OUQH01000261-OUQH01000261.1-human-gut-metagenome-genome-assembly--contig:-NODE-261-length-41308-cov-4.909243_pt1 | contig 41308 bp, 22 predicted proteins | sample MGYA00237948_ERZ548828 | MGnify/ENA primary metagenome ERZ548828 (study PRJEB26490, sample SAMN05194711) | human gut metagenome | biome: terrestrial biome; feature: human-associated habitat; material...
ATTTAATATTAACTCCGTTTGAATAATATGCCGGAAGAGAAAGCATATCAAGCAAGTAACCTTCTTCGGTAAGCGGTATTGTGAGCAGTGAAGCTTCCGTCATTCTCGTGATTTCCGAAGGTTCTTCGGCATAAACATCTGTAAAGCCCAAACTCAGCACTATTGCCAATACCGTTAATAATGATACAGTTTTCTTTAACACTTTTAATTCCCCCTAATTTATTTTAGATTTTAGACTATTAAAATCTACCATCGCTCCGTCCTGTTATATACTTTTTAAAGCTTAAGTATTTAACATATTTCTTTGCCCATTCGCTGATGCTGTCTTTATCGGTATACGAAAGTTCAAAATCTTCAGATACTTCGTCATCACTTGTAAGCTTTATCGCACAAGCAAGAATTTTGCAAATTTCTTCACGTGTAATATTGTCCTGCGGTCTGAAAAATGTATCATAAGATACAATACCGGCATGCACTGCGGAAGCAACGCTTTCCGCGTACCAATCACTTTCCGATACATCCGAAAACTCACCGTTATAATTCTTGCTTTCGATAACAAACGCCCTGCATACAAGCGACGTAAATTCTGCCCTTGTTATATTGCTGTCAGGTCTGAAGGTTTTATCCTCATATCCCTTTAGCAGCGATTTCTTTGAAGCCTTTATAATATAATCCTTTGCCCAATGATTTTCAATATCCGTAAACGGCAGCAAAGGGATTATGTCACCTCCCGGTGCCGTTCCTCCGCCGGAAGAGTCTCTGTCAACTATACCCGTCTGAGAATTTTTATCGTTTTTTACAACTTCGTTTGCTGTTTCTCCGGAAATAGTAACTGTATTCCCGTCAAGATAAAACTTCTTATATTTTCCGTTTACATAAACCTCATTTATATTTTGTAAAAAATTTATTCTAATTTTAGAAAGGTCTATATTTTCATCAGAACTTTCAATACGCAAAGTACCGTTTACAAGCTCTGCGGATATATCTTTGACATTTTCGTCTGTATCAAGCAAAACTATGCCGTCTTTTGTCGTTACCATATTGCCGTTATTTAAAATAATCTCCGTTATATTACCGGCTTTCGATTCTCTGATAACCGCCATTTGACCGTCTGCCGCATACTTATCAAAAGTTCTTTGCGTTTCGTCCGTATAATTCAAGACGTAATAAGTTGTTTCCACAACTCCGTTTTTATCGGTATTTATCTTAAGTGCTGTTGCAGAAGTTGTAGGCACATCCAGTTCAATTCTTTCTACCGATATACTCCCTCTGCCTTCATACGGAAACAAAACCGTATCAAATGTAACGTCCCCCGCAGCATTCTTTTCATAGCAACCGTACGGCGCGCTGACACCCTGACCGTATGTAGCTGTGTAAATTCCGGTCCCCTCGGAAACCGCCGCATCGCTGTCGGCACCTGCTGCAATTATGTTTGCTCCGGTCTCAAATTCCGACCAAACCTTTTTTGTTTTGTCATCGTACTTAAGATTCGAATTCGGAAGCATATGCCACGTTTGTTTATACTTATTAATCTCTGTTTTATCGGTCGGTGAACAATAATCCGAAACAATCCAAAAATCAGGCTTAATAAATGTTGTTGTCCTCTTATGAGAATTTCCGATTTTGTCATAGCCCTTTGTTCTTTGCGACAAAAAATCAAATTTCTTATTTGCCGTCCAAGCTGTTGTTTCACCAATATTGTCAAATTTCAGCGTATATGTTTTTGGAGATTGCTGGTTTTCCCCGTTTATTTCTATAGTATTATGGTTCAATGTGCTCATGGCAAGCGCTCTTTCATCACCGCCTGAATATGAAACATAACCGGCATCGCAAATAAGATTTCTTCCGTATGCAAATATGATAAGAGAATTATCGTCATAATGTCCGTGAGTTCCGCCGCCGCGAACATTTGTAAAAAGATAATGCGCTTTGTTGGACCAATCAGATCGCATAAATGCATACGACGATGTGGGATACAGCCTTGACGTCCAGGAAGGCTCAATTCCCTTTGTACCGTATGTATCTATATACTGAAGCTCATAATCTCCATACCAGTCAACCAATTGCTGATACCTTGTTGTAAGTGAAGATGAGCCGGGACCGCCGTCGCCATATGCTGTAGGCGTTCCTCCCGGAGCAAACATGAGCAAATTCCAATATGCCCCTTTTTTTATTATCTCATCAAATTCCGGACTTACAGTACCGCCGCTCTCGGTTATAAATTTTCTGATTGTTATATATTGGCTTAATGCGCCGGTGTTATAACCCGTTGTGTCTTCAATATAAGCACCGTCGTCATAATAGTCATTAAAAATCATTTCGGAATAAATATTCTGAATTTCACTTTTTATATCGTCGGATTCGGCAAACTCCGGAAAAAGATTCATTACATGATATGCGTTCATCTTTTCTGTTTGAATCCAGTTGGCAGTTGTAGCAGATGACGGCATCAAACAAAGTACGGCAGACTGATACATTTCTTTGATAATAGCCGCACAAATGTCCGGATCCATATAATCAAGGTCTACAAGATAATTGAAAATGCCTGCCCACGCTTCCATTCTGACGGCCGTATCAAGAGTTCTCGGCCAGCCGTATGTTTTGTCGTTTATGAAATCCATCATACGCTTTAACACGCAGTATGCATAATCCTCGTTTCTTGTATACAAATATTCGCTCATCATCTCTCTGTATCCGTAGAAACGACAGCATTGATAGGCATATTCAACATCTGAGTGAAGAACATTTTCCCATGTAAGCTCGCCATCAAGGCCCGAATAGTTATGCACATACGATTTGAGAGAATTCCATGTAACCGTCTCGTCATCCCAGTTACTGTTTGAATCACGCATTACATAAAACTCTTTCGGCTCCGAATAGCTGTTTGATTTTTTAGCATAAAATACAAGTTCTCCGTATTCAACCGTATCGTTCTCGGTTATATCGTCAAAGTCAAACTGTATGAGAGTATTATAAGTCTCATTACCCAAGAACTCCCCGAACATTTTAACCCTAAGCTCCGATGTGCCGCCAAGCGGAGTATCCGTGTACTCACCTGTGCGAACGGTTGCCGCATGTGAAGCCTCATATGTTCTCGCCGTTCCGTTTACATAAAGTACAAACCGGGGTCTCATATTCTCGTTTTCGCAGTTTTTGCCTGCAATAATAATTTCGACAGGGTCATTATATTTTGACATAAGTCTGAATGTCTTTGACACCGCATTTGTAACTTTTGGATTTGCTATATGCACGGTAATCTTATCATATTCACATGAATCAACCTGTGAAGCTGCGGCATAATATGCGTCAGACTGCATATCGCTCATACCTGCAAGAATCGAATCTACCCAGCCTGCCTTTCTGGGTGAAAGCGAAATAGAAGATTTTTTGGTTCTTTCCTTCATATGTTTTAAAAGTTCTTCCTTTGCAAGGGTATAGTCTCCTGCCTTTGCAGCTTCTCCAACTTTCTCCATGCCTTCATATTCATAATTTAGTAATGGCTTTATTGTCCACTTGTCCCCCAAATATGTACCGAAAAAAGCTTCATCTTTAAGCTTTTGTTTATCTGTCGGTTTCTCATCTGCTTTAACAATAAACTCAAATGATTTTGTATATTTGTCTGCAACGGTTGCTGTTACCGTAACTTTGACATCATTGTGGTTCCACCGCGGTCTTTTTACTCTGCCGCTCGGCATTAAAACGCTAACATCTGAGCTTTGCCATGATATTGAACTGCCGTAAACTCCCGTTGACATAAGGTTTAAGCTTTCTTTGATTTCGGTCGGATTTTGTCTCGTTATCAAAGCCTCCGAAAGAGTATCATAATCCGCTTTTTCCGCTTCGTCTGTTGTTTTGGTCCCTCGCAGAACAACAAAATCAAATTGTTTTGTTTCTTCTCTTGTACAATTTCTCATATGAGCCGTAAGCGTTACGGTTTCATCATGTTCCGACGCATCGGGTCTTGTTATAATACCTGTATCCGGATCTATAATTGCGGGATTTGAAGACTCCCACTTTATTTTTGTTCCAAAATCCATTGATGTGTAAAGATTCAAGTCGGCATCAATAAAATTGTCCATTACGGGATCTTTTGTGAGAATTGATTTCTGCGTAAGCGAAAAGCTGTCATAATCAAGCCTTGAAAGCGACGGCGGCATCGCTTCATATACCTTGTAATCATCGACGCTGAACGTAAAATAATCACTCTTTTCCGAATAGATTTGTGTGAAGAGATAATTTGTTATACCTGCCGTTCTTGAATACATATCGGTTTTCATCAGCTTATCGTTTATCCAAACTGTTGCAAGACTTCTTCTGCAATCCAAAAGAATTTTAACTTTTAATTCCTTAGGGAAGCTTACATTCATATTATCCCAATATGACGAGCCCGTAGGAGTATCGGCATGTGCAATAATTATATTACCCGAATTTGTCCATGTGATTGAAAGAAAATTTGCCTGCGCCCTGTCATTAATACGTATTTCAACAGCTTTCTCCGCGTCGCGTGAAACCGTAAATTCAACGCCGATAACACCTTCAAGTGCATTTTCAATTTGTCCGTCTCCAACATACATCCTTATATATGTTAAAGGCAGACTGTTGTCGGCTCTTGTCACATTATATTTTCCGTTTTTAATCTCATATGTACCGGTTGCATCACTTGGCTCATGCGCCATGCGCACATTCATATGCTTCGGATCCTCAAAATTTTCTTCACAAACCATGTTTTTTACGGTCATTTCATCTGTAATCTCCAAAAGTACTCCGGGAATTATTAAGTCAAAGCTTTTCTCTTTTTGTACACTGCCGCTTTGTATTTCTGCTGTAACGGTCACATTGTGTCCTACATCATCATCCGGGCGGTAAATTTTTCCGTCTGTCCCGACAACGGAGGGATCCGATGATGTCCATGTAATGATGCTGCCGAATGCTCCGTTTGACGGAAGAATAAGATCGGAATCTGTCATTCCTCCTGCTTCCGGTTTTGAAAGAATACTGTCTTTCGTGAGTGCTTCAAAATCCGCATTTACTCTTTCCTCATCACTTATATCCTTCCAAATATTATATACGGAGTATGAATCAATATTAACAGTTGTAGTATTAGATCCCTCCATATATATCTGCACATAGCAAAGACCCGTTACACCGTTTGAACGCATTTTTTGCGAATCCAAAATAAGCTTGTTGTTCATCCAAACAGAATATGTTTGCGTTTCGGGATTGGTTAAAAGGGATAGTTTAAACTTATTTTTACTTAGTTCATCACCCGCCGCCTTATCCCAGCCGTCCGTATCCTTGTTATAGTACTGAATATACCCCTCGGCATTCCAGTCAAGAGAAGCAATGCATCTTTCCTTAACATCATAAGCGCGAATTAAAACTGTTTTTTGTGCCTCACGGCTTATGTCGTACTCCGTAAAAACCTTTTCGGAAATCTCGTTTGTTCTTGAATTTGTCGTAAATAGTCTTACAAATGAATTTCCGCTTGAGTTTAATCGAGTAAGCTTTAACTTCCCGTTTTCTTCGGTAATACTGCCGGCACTTGCATTTGACAGCAAATGGTCACTGCTTGGATTATCATCATCAAACTCATCGTGATACACTCTTCCCATAAGCTTTGGCATACCCTCAACGCTCGTCTGATACGAAGCAACAGTAAAAGTGTAATTCTCTGTTGTACTTTTCTCCCCTGAAACAAACGTTGCCGTCATAGTAACCGTTTTATCATTATCAAAAGGTCTTGTGACAAGTCCGCTGTCGGATATTACCGCCGTATCGGACGACTGCCAGCTTATGTCACTGCCGCCGGCGCCCTTCAAAGGCAAATTGAGAGAGTCAATCAAGCAGCCGTTTGCAAGCGGCGCTCTTAAAAGCGATTCTATCGTTAACAACGCCTTATCCGTATTTACCGTATCCGTATCATCGAATAATTTTAATTCAGGCATATCGTCTGCCAATACAAAACTTACAAAACATATCATCACTGCAATAATAACCGAAAGTATTTTTCTTATCATTAATTACCTATCCTTTCCGAAGTAATACTGTAAAGCGGCATTTTGAGTCAGTCTTTTATGATTACAATCGCCTCGGCATCATTGTCGCCGATAAGTGCAAATATTTTTGAAGCATTATTGATTGACTGCTGCGCTGTATATAAGTCATCCGTTGCAGCTTCCCTTATAAATCCTCTTGTTCTGTCATAAAGATAAATAGGTTGGGATTCATTACTCATTATCTTGATCCTTTTATTATCGAATCCGTTTCCGAACGATATTTCGATAATATCAACATAATCATTGGAGAGATAATCATATGATGAATATGTTATATCTTCGCATACTCCGTAGTAGTTGCCTACCTGTGTATATTCCTTCAATCCTTGTACGGAAGCTAATTTTTTTATATTCGCAATTGTACCGTCGCTGTTTTCAACATATCTTACAAGATCTCCCATACGCAACTTCCCTGCCGTCTCATATGCGGTACCGGAAGAATCCGTTTCTTTTGTAACCCTCTCATTTTTATTCAGAAGCTCAATTTTTCTTGTTATCTCACCTTCTGCATTTGAAACTGTAGAAACCTTGCCGACTATGCAAATATCACTGTCAGGCTGAATCGGCAGCGGCTGACTCGAATCCATATCCGTTTTAAGAATAATAACGTCAACCTCTTCCGCCGAATATCTTTCGGAACCGGGTTCATAATCCGATATTCCGTTTATTCCGTATACAGTATATGTGCTCTTGTCTTTTGCGTAAACACGTACACCGTAATCGTCAATGGATTTCACATTTGAAGGAATACAAATAATACTTGTATTGCTGTCAGCGCAATATCCTCTGTCCGAAGTTTCTCCTCCAAAGGCAAGTATTTTGGCATTAAACGTACATTTTGATAAAACTGCCGGCACGGTATAAACATTTAATGCTGTAATTTTTCCGTTTGAACCTATTGTATATCCAATGACCTTTCCCAAAAGCTCAGACGGATCAATTTCCGACGTATTTATTGAAGCCCCTGTACCTTTTGTATCATCAACCGCATAAGCTATTTTCTGTTCACATATATACTTTATATTTTCATTGTTTTGAAAATAATATGAAATTGTTTCCGTTCCGTCCTTAACTTTGACATTCTTCTCAGGTTTGCCTCCGCTTATAATAAGAAGCTCGAGGTTTCCTAAAATTCCCTTCGTTCTTTCTGCTCCCGCCACATAACCGTATGTCAGCTTTGTCTTTTTTTCTCCGCTGATTCCGATTATATTACCATACACGTCCAAAGCGAAAACCCCTTCATCTCCTATAGACAATTTCTCAAACGAAGTATAGTTCTTTCCGTCAATTTCAACATTTCCGTCAGAATCAACCGATGAAACCTTCCCCGATATTGTTTCGGAGCTTATATACACCTTCGCAAGGCTCATATCTTCATCGGCTTCAATGGTTATTCCATCGCCCTTTTTAATGTCGTTTATTTCAATTTTTTTGCCATCCGCCCCGCGTAAATCTACAATCTTTTCATCATTGTTTAAAAGATCAAATCCCTTTCTTCCCTTAAAAAGCTCATTCTTTGCAAAGAAAACCGAACTGTTTTCCGTGTTCACCTTATCTATTATCAAACTTATGTATTCATTGATAAATACTACATCAATTCTGTCGTCTCCGTCATTATCGAGAAGCGTATATTTCCCGTTTTTAATACTAAAGTAGCTTTTGTAATTACTTGTAACTCTGCCGTTATACAAATAAACCGCCTCTGAAGAAATCGTCTTTTTTATACTGCTTCCGTCATCCCGGCAGCAAAGTGCATAACCTTCCGTCAAAGTGCAGTCCTCCGAATTGAATGAATAAATCTTATTCCTAAGAGAGCTTGCGGAAACGGAAACTATTTCCTTTACCCCGTCATTTCTCTCAGTTGCATATCCTTCAACATATTGACCCAAATACCCATCTATAGAATCATTAACCTTATATTCGGTCCCGTCAACTACAACAAACCCTTCATTAACCGAAGGTGTTGACTGTGTTACGGAACTTATTTCCGTTTCCTGCAATATCCCTTTAAAACTTACGGAAGATTTAATCTTTGTAAGGTATTCGTATAATGTTTCACCCGAACCGATATAGGAATCTTTTTTGCCGTACTCAGGTTTCATAAGCTCAATATCAAGCGCATTATAAAGCATCGCCGCAACCTCACCGCGAACCGCATTTTCTCCCGATATATCAACGCCCTTTGTCAAATGAATAATGCCCGCTTCCGCAATATAACCTACCGGCCATCCACCCAAATTCTCTGCCGCAGCGCCATATCCTAAAAGGCTAACTATCATTTTGCATACTTGATTATATGTAATATTATCTTCCGGAGCAAACATATTATTGCCGACGCCCTCCGTTATCGCCGCCGAATGTGCCGCTTCAATATAGCCCGCTGCCCAATGCTCCTCGGGAACATCCGTAAAATCACACTTAAGTCCGCTGACATCATTTAATCCCATCATCCTGCAAATAACAGCCGCAAACTCTGCTCTTGTAATATTGTCTTCAAGTCTCATACCGTTCTCATCACCCTGCATAATTTCGAGTCCCTGAAGCCTTAATATTATCTTTGACTCCGGCGCCGCCTGAACTTTAAAAGTCAGCAGCATCACCACCGCCGATAAAACGCTTAGTATTTTCTTCATCATCTTAAATCCTTTCTTCAACTATTCCCAAAAACCGTTTGAATAATCCAAGTATCGTGCCAGTGCTTCAAGATAAAAATAATCTCCGTATATAAGACAATTATCAGTAGAACCTTCTCTGTGTACATCTGTTCCGCGAAGAATCAAACCGTCTATATAATCATCAAAGCTTATTGCACAGGTATCTATTACCGTACACATAAGCATGTCGGCCTTTTCTTTAAGCTTACATACTTCTTTGTCTTTTGGCGCGTGTCTTAAAGCCTCGAGTGCCGCACACACCGCAATAACAGCCGCAGACGAATCATCAGGTTCTTCATTTGATTTGAAAATCAAGTCCCATTTCGGCAAATTGTTCTCACCGAGATTATCAAAGAAATAATTTGCGGCAATCTTGTAAAAATGAAGGTAATCCGGATTTTTTGTATATCCGTAATGAATTGCATATCCAAACATCGCCCATGCCTGCCCTCTCGCCCAGCATGACTCATCACTGTGTCCCTGACCCGTTGAGCCGTGGACTCTCTTTCCGTTGTTGTCTATCCAATAAATCTGATAAGTTGAACCGTCTGACCGAAAAACAGTTTCGTTCATTGTTTTGATATGCTTTTCAGCTGCTTTATAATACTTGTCATCACCTGAAAGTTTTGTTGCCACATGCATTAGAGAAAGCTGTACTATACAGTCCACAGCAAAATTTGTGTAATCCTCATAACATCTGAAATACTCACCCTTCTCCGTAAACTGTCCTAGCAGCATATCCGAAGCTGCCAAAATCTTCTTTAAGTCTTCTTCTTTATGTAACAGAGAATAATTTGCATAATATGTGGGTATTGTCAAAAGCCCCATGCTTTGCTTTCTCTCCATTTTTTTATAGTCCAGAGAAGCGTTCATGGTTGCAATACGTTCAAGATACTTTTTATCTTTCGTAATTTCATAACAAAGCGCAAATATCCCCGCGCCGAAACCGGCTTCCCAGTAATTACTGAAAACCATCTCCGAATCTTTATGTGTGTTCCTATAATCAAATAAATTATATACGCCTATTTGCGCCCTTATCGGAATACCTTTTACCCACTTTTTTCTGTTTCTGTTGCAAATCTCCAAGGCTTCATCAAGCGTCACTTTTATTTTTTCTCTAAAACTCAAATGCATTCATCTCCGAGTTGTTATTTATAAATTAATTATACCAAAAAAATACACAAAAAACAATGTCATGTTTTGCAAATCAAATACCAATTTCACCAATTTTAAGCTTAACATTTTCTATTCATTATTGATTTTATACCCAAATTGCGGAAACTGGTCATTGACTTAAAATAGGTTGTATGGTATACTTCTCCCCATGGAAGTATACACAGAATAGGTGAATGCTCAAATCTTTAGGTACAAACATACCAGAAACATTCTACCGGCTTTTATCATCAACTGCCCGGAGAAAAACAGAACGGAGAATAATACATGAAAAAAACAGTTATACGATGTGTTCATAACAGCAGAACGGTTTTCTTTGCGGCCGAAGAGCTTAAAAAGTATATAGGGATGATAGATACCGACAACAGAAATGTTGAAATTTCCTACAAGGACGGTAACGGCGGAATAAAACTCGGGCTTTTAAATGATTTTGAACTAAATGAACCGCTACCTTTCTCGGACAGCGAAGACTATATTTACATTGAATATACTGACGGCAACGGGATAATTTCGTCCAACACCGAAAGAGGTATCATGATTGCCGTATACCAATTCCTGCGCGAGCAGGGATGCAGATGGCTTTTTCCCGGGAAAGACGGTGAATTTATTCCACAAAAAGCTCTCGAAAATGTGCATTATAAAAAAAAGGCATATATAAACTGCCGCGCCGCAGCCACAGAAGGGGCAGCCTCAAGAGAAAATGTGCTTGATTTTATTGATTTTGCTCCGAAAATCGGTTTAAACTCTTATATGACCGAATTTGATACATCGTATATTTATCACGAGCAGTTTTATCGCCGAGAAACAAACAAATATAAGCTTAATGAGGATATAACAAACGAAATTGCACTTTCATGGAAAATGGAATTTCGCTCTGAACTTTCGAAGCGTTCATTGCTTTATCATGACATGGGACACGGATGGACTGCCGAACCTTTCGGATTCCACATGATGTGCGGCGAAGACGGTATTTTTGAAGACAGAGGAGGGATACCTGAGGAAATTAAAGGTTATCTGGCGCTTATAAACGGAAAGCGAGACCTTTTCTCAGGTTTTGCCATAAACACAAATCTATGTATGTCAAACCCGATTGTACGTCAAAAGGTGGCCTGCTGTGTTGCGGATTATGCCGAAAAAAATGCCGATGTTGATTTCTTGCATGTATGGCTTGCGGACGCTTGCAACAATCATTGTGAATGCGCAGAATGTGCCAAAAAAACTCCCGCAGATTGGTACGTCCTTATATTAAATGAAATTGACGAAGAGCTTATGAAAAGAAAGCTGAATACAAAAATTGCATTTATTTTGTATCAAGAGCTTTTTTGGCCGCCCGAAACCGAGAGAATCAAGAATGAGACAAGATTTATTATGCTGTTTGCCCCGATTTCAAGACAATATCTCGACAGCTACGGTGCTCATGTCCCGGACGACGGATTTAAGCCATTTATATTAAATAACATTTCCCGCCCGAAAACAATGGGGGAAAATCTTGCTTATCTGAAAAAATGGCGCAAAGTATTTAATGGCGAGGCCTATACCTTTGAATACCACTTTCATTGGCTTCACTATCGCGATTTCGGAGGATTTAATGTTGCAAAATGCGTTTATGATGACGTTCACAGCTTAAAAAATGCTTCATTGAACGGTATTATCGAGAATATGACGCTTCGCTGCGCATTCCCGACAGCTTTACCTGTTTACGTTTGGGCCCGTTCAATGTATGACGGCTCTCTGTCTCTTGATGAAATTGAAAAAGATTACTATAAAACCGCCTTCGGCGAGGATTGGAAGTCAGCATTCGATTACTACTCAAAAATAAGCGAACTTTTTGACTTTAAATATATGACGTTAATCGGCAGAAGAAACGATGAACCTTTCCGAAACGACTCGATCCCTCCAAAAATGACTGAAGTGATACGCATAACCAAACCTATGAAAAAAATTGCTGAAACACACGTAAAAAACACCCCGAGATGTGTTTCGGTATCATGGCAGAACATGCGCAGATTTTGCGATTTTATAACATATGTTGCAAAATCCTTTGAATACCTGTCAAGCGGCAATCAAAAAGAAGCCGAGGAACAATTTAATATGAGTGTGGACTATATAGCAAAATACGAAGATGAACTTCAGAAATATATGGATCTCTTTGCGTATACATTTTTAAACAAAGGGCTTTTTAAATTTAAAGATCAAAAAGATACATTAAAATAAAAGAAATATCTTATTTCAAAGGATTTCGCATTTTTCGCAGAGTAAAACGCGCGCAATAAAGCCTTCTTATTTCAATCAGCTTTATTGCACGACGTTTTTTACAGCAGCAACTCTTATCTTACTTTCAGAATCACTTTACCTATGTTTTCTTTTCTGTACAATATATTTTGTGCCTCCTCAGCTTCGGTGATGGGCAATATTTTATAAATTGTCGGTTTTATTAGACCTGATTCTATTTTCGGAAAAACATTTCTGACAAGTTCTGCAAGAATTTGTGCTTTAAACTCCGGTGCTCTTGAGCGAAGAGTGCTTCCTATAATACGAACGTTTCTGACATATATGTTCTTAAGATCTATTTCCGTTTTTACGCCTCCGAGCGCCGCTATCATAATCCATCTTGCGCCGTGGTTCAAATAATGCAGACATTTACCCATCATTTCGCCTCCGATGCAATCTATCACAACATCTGCGCCATGCCCTTCGGAAAGTTCTGTTTCAAGCACACTTTTTATATCTTCTTTTGCGGAAACAACAACCTTGTCTGCATTCAAATGCTTTATTCTTTCTCTTTTTTTCTCTGTTGACACTGTTGTTATAACTCTTATATCAAATGCTTTTGCCATTGGTATTACAACACTTGCCAGTCCCGATGCACCGGCATTCATAAGAAGTGTATTGCCTTTTTTTATTTTACCTTCAATGAATAAATTAAGATATGCAGTTGCAAATGCTTCCGGAATTGCTGACGCTTCCTCCATAGTACAATTTTTCGGCATCGGCATAATCATATCATATCTTACAGCCGCATATTCCGCATATCCGCCGCCTCCCAAAAGTGCACATACCTTATCACCGATTTTAAAATTTGATTTTGTTCTTGCCTCAACACCCATTTCTGCAATAATGCCCGAGATTTCAAGCCCCATCCATTCAGGACATCCCTCGGGCGGCGGATAATCGCCTTCTCTCTGCATTAAATCGGCGCGGTTTAATGCGGCTGCATGCACTTCTATCAAGACCTCATCAGACTTTATTTCAGGATTTGGCACATCATCCCATCTTAGGCTTTTATCTTCGTTTACAAGTATAGCTTTCATATTATTTTGCCTCCTTGCAGCACTTCATTACAAGCTCATGAAGCTTCATTTCATATTCATACGAGTACTCATTTTCTTTTTCTCCTCGTATTATCTGCGCAAATTCCGTCAAAAACGGTAGATATCTCTCAAACGGCGGAAATTTTGTAATTTTGCCCTCTGTCTTCCAACCGTCTCTGTCCGTATCCGCCTCGTAAACTTCGCGCATAGCAGCAGTTAAAGTATATTCTCCCGAATAACTTTCTTCCAGAGGCATAATTGTTACCGTTCCTTTTGTGCCGCAAACCACTACCTGGCGCCTTATGTACCCTCCCGGCTCAGCACCGCATGCTTTTGCAAATGAATATCCGTTTTTGTATTTAAATAATACCATACCGAAATCCGTTGAATTAACACCATCTTTGTGTGTGGAACAATTAAGCGGAATTATCTCTTCGGGCTCGCCCTGTATGGTGTAAATCAGATCAATAAGATGACAACCCAAAAAGTTTGTCATACCGCCGTAGAGTCTTGAAAGCCATTCCCTTTTTTCTTTGGGATGATCGCAATCCATATGCGCCTCAACAGCGTATATTTCTCCGAGTGCACCGGATTTTATCAGTTCAAATGTACGTCTTACAGCCGGGTTTTGTCTGTACATATATCCGGTATGAAATACAAGGTTTTGCTTTTTCAGTGTTTCAACCATAAGATTAAATTCCTCACAGCTTACACTTCCAGGCTTATCCATATTGACATGAATTCCGTGCCGAGCCGCAAGAAGCGAATACTTTGTTAAATTCTTTTCACATGTCTCTATGGCAACAGCTTCAATGGTTTTATCATTAAAAAGCTCATCAAGCGTAAGCTCTTTAGCACCTTCATAATGTTGCTTGGTCCGATTAAAACGTTCACTTTCATCTTCCTTGACATAACCTGCAAAATCAAAAAGTTCCTTATGCTCAATAAGTGTTTTTGCAACCGTCCATGCATGGTCATGCTCTGTTCCTATTTGTGCTATTCGAAGTCTCTTCATATATTTCTCCAATCAAATAAAGTATATTGTGGAAAATCCGGATCATTTATAAGACGTGTATAAACACTTTGACAATCACTCGGCGAAACGGGCTCGGCTATAAAATTTTTTAATGAAATTCTGCCGAAATTCAATAATCCCAAAAAAACCTCTGCATCATCGCGCTGCGTGAAATATCCGGGATATGACTCGTAAACCGGTCTTGCGTTTGTGTGTGCCCCTACAACAGTAATCCCGGGGAAATGAATCTTTCTGTAATAATCAACAGTGAAATTTTTATCTCTCGTACAACCAAGAAGCGCTATTCTGCCGAATTTTGCAATACAATCGAGGGATTCGTTGAATCCTTCACCCTTGCCGGTTACTTCAATTACACAATTTACACCGCCGTTCGTAATATTTTTAACCGTTTCGGGAAAATCCGAAAGCATAGGGTCAAGTGCATAATCAGCTCCCATCATCAAAGCACTTTGACGTTTTTCTGGCACAGGATCTGCCGCAATAACCGGTACCGCTCCCGCCGCTTTTGACAGCATCACGGCAATTTGACCCAAAGTTCCCTGCCCCATTACAAGCATGCTCTCCCCTATTTCAACTCTTGTTTTGCGAAGAGCTGCCATCGGGAATGTGGCTATACGGGAAAATGCCGCTTCCTCAAGTGACACATCTCCCGGAATCTTTATTACATTGTTCTCCGGTAAAGTATTGTATTTCTTATGAAACGAATCAAGCATACAAACCTTATCTCCGACCGAAACTGATGAAACGTCTTTTCCAACTTTCCTAACAATTCCCGAAGAGCTATAACCGAGTCCGCGCGGGAAACATACCTTTTTCGGTTCGGGTTCCGCAGCATTAATGTTTAAATCTCCAACAATGTTTGCACGTTCTGTGCCGCAGCTTATTGCACTGAATACCGTTTCAACACAAACATCTCCGTCACCAAGCACATCATCCGGAATTAAAACAAGCTCAGCCGTATTTATTTTTGTAAAAAGTATTCTCTTATTCATTTAATTTTTTGTATGATATATTTTGAATATATCAATTTCTCCTTCCTTTTAAAATCTTACATCCGAATGATTTTATTATACCAAACAGATACCCTAAAGGCAATGTCATGTTTTGCAAAACAAATACCAATTTCAACAGTTCCCGCGTTTTATAAACTTTTTTCACTCTGAATATATAAAAAAGTGCAGCAAAACGAAATCGTTTTGCTGCACCCTCTGACTTTTTATCAAAATCTTGTTTAACCGAGTTTTTTATATTTATCCGCAAATTTCTTTGTCTCAGCCGCAACAACTCCGCTGAGTGCAACGAGCGCTATAAGGTTTGGCAAAGCCATAAGTCCGTTGAATATGTCTGCAAGAGTCCAGACAAATTTCGCAGTAAGGTACGGACCGACAAAAACAGCTAAAATATAGACCGCTTTGTATGATTTAAGAGCCCACTCTCTGTCACCTACAAGATACTGCAGGCATCTCTCGGAATAATAATCCCAGCCGAGTATTGTTGTGAACGCAAAGAATGCCAAACTGATCATAAGAAGGCAAGAACAAACACCGTTCGAAAACGGAAGGCCGTTCTGGAATGCCAGCGTTGTTACCGCCGCTCCCTCCAATTCACCGTTCATGGCAGGTATATAAGCTCCCGTAAGTATAACAGAGAGACCCGTCATTGTACAAATTACGATTGTGTCAAAGAATGTTCCCGTCATGGAGACCAGACCCTGACGTACAGGTTCTTTTGTTCTTGCAGCAGCTGCCGCTATAGGCGCCGAACCCAAACCGGATTCGTTTGAAAATATACCTCTTGATACACCTTTTTGAACAGCTTCTTTAATCGTTATACCAATCGCGCCGCCGAGTACCGCACGGGGATTAAAAGCGCTTTTGCATACAAGAGCTATTGCCGCAGGAACTTTTGTTATATTCGTAAATATAAGAATAAGTGCGCAGCCTACGTAAAGTACCGCCATAAAAGGAACTATAAGTTCCGAAACTTTAGATATTCTCTTTATACCGCCGATTACAACAAGCGCAACAAAAATCGTCACTACAACACCCGAAATAACTATTGCCCACGAATAGTCAATGCCGCCGAGCGTAAATGCCGTTGCGTTTCCGCCGGGGTCAAAAAAGCCCTTTGCAGCACTTGTAATACCGTTTATCTGCGTAATTGTTCCTATTCCCAAAAGACCTGCCAAAACGCCGAAAATTGCAAAAAGCTTTCCGAGCCATTTGAAATTCTTGCCAAGACCTTTTTCTATGTAATAGAAAGGTCCTCCCAAAACTCTGCCGTCTTTGCCTATTTCTCTGTATTTAACAGCCAAAAGACCCTCGGAATATTTTGTTGCCATTCCCAAAAATGCGGCAATTTCCATCCAAAGAAGCGCACCGGGGCCGCCTTCGGCTATTGCGGTTGCAACGCCGACAATGTTTCCCGTACCAATTGTTGCGGAAAGCGCAGTACAGAGCGCACCGAAGCTGCTTACCTCACCTTCGCCGCCCTCTTCGTCTTTGAGCATAAACTTAAGAGCCTTCGGCAGATGAAATATCTGCACAAATTTCGTTCTCACACTCAGAAGTATGCCGGCTGCCATTATAAGCACTATAAGCGGCACACCCCACACCCAGTTGTCTATTACAGACAACACCTTGTTAAATCCTTCCACTCTTTACTCCTTCCCGGGCTTTTTTCAGCCCACCAATTTACTTTTTCCTGCCTGTCAGAAGAAACGCCGCCGCGAGCGCCACCGCTCCGCCGACAAGAAAATATATTTCCAGCCCGGCAGAAGCAAGATAAACACCCGAAAACGTGTTTATCGTGTTGAAACAAACATGCACCATCATCGGCAGCGCAAGATTTTTGCTTCTTCTGTATATCATTCCGAGAACAACGCCTATTAAAGCGGCATAAAGCCCCTGTATAACATTCAGGTGCATTGCTCCGAAAATAACAGCCTGTATAATGTTTGCGGCAATAAAGCTCCAATTCTTTGAAAGCTCACCCAAAATTATGCCGCGGAATATAAATTCTTCAAAAACGGGTGCAAGCAAACATACCGTAACAAGAGACGTTAAAGCATCTCCTCTTGCCGCAGCGCCGATGCTTTGTGCATATTCCGAAAGGAAACCCGAAAGCTGCGGCAATGACACAATTATAAATGCCACCACACTCAGCCCGTATGCATAAAGCGGAGCGGCAACAACTTCAGCCGCCGTAACCCGTCCTATTTTGAAGTAAGTCTTAAGTTTAATTTTTCTTACCGCAATCACTGCCCACATAAGCAGCACGGAAATTATCATAGCCATGACAAGAACAAACATTGAGCTCCTGTCCTGAAAAGAAAGCTCATTTAAAAAATATTCCCAAAGCTCCGAAAAACTTTTCATTCCGTTTATATAGCATATAACGGTGTCGGAAAGCGGTCTTAAAGAAAGCGCCGCTACCTGAGCGGCAAAATATGCCGCAATGTAGACAAATACATAAACGAGAGAACGTACTCTTTTTGCCAATACCGTCCCCTCCTCAAAGTTTTGTAAGATTGGCATACAAAGCCAAAAGCGTTTTTGTTCCGACAGAGTCAAACGCTATCTGAAGCTTCGTGTCGTTACCGACTGCAACGGCGGACAAAACCATTCCGTCACCGAATTTTTTATGATGAACTCTGTCTCCCGCCGCAAACTGCATACGCGGTTTTGAAGGATCCGCACTTATGCCGAAAGAAGGTCTGAACCCTCCCGTTTGCTGCGTATAATTTTTTTGCTGCGGAATCGACATATATGTTCTCTGAAATGCGGGTGCTGCATTTTTTTCTTCTGTAAGCTCCGCGGGTATTTCCTCCAAAAAGCGTGAAGGTTTGTTTGCCGTTGTCATGCCGAACATCATTCTCTCTCTGGCATGGGTGAGGTAAAGTTTTTCTCTTGCACGGGTTATTCCAACATAGCAAAGACGCCGTTCTTCTTCAATTTCATCAGCTTCAAACATGGCGTTTCTGCCCGGAAAAACACCCTCCTCCATTCCGCAGAGGAACACAACCGGAAACTCAAGTCCTTTGGCGCTGTGCAGCGTCATAAGAGACACCGTGTCCTGATCTTCATCGTAATTATCTATATCGGAAACAAGCGAAATATTATCAAGAAAATCCGGCAGCGACGCTTCCTCGTTTTCTTTCTCGTAGTTTACCGCAACGGATACAAATTCCTGAAGATTTTCAAGTCTGCCGCGCGCTTCAATATCATTCGGGTTTGTCTCATACTGCGCAGCATACCCGGTTTTATCCAAAACTTCTGTCACAAATTCCGAAACAGGAAGTTTATCCATCTTATCTCTCAGATTTTCCATTGTTTCAATAAATCCGTCAACAGCGGTTTTTGCTGCCTTTGAAAGAAGTACCGAACTGTCTCTGAAAAATTCATACAAACTCTGCCCGTTTTCCTCAGCAAGCTCTGTTGCACGGTCAACGGTAGTTTTGCCTATTTTTCTTTTCGGTTCGTTTATTATTCTTACAAGGCTGATATTATCCGTCAAATTATTCAAAACACGCAAATATGCAATAATATCGCGTACTTCTTTGCTGTCATAAAACCTGTGACCCGCAATAATTCTGTACGGAACAGCTTCCCTTATAAGCTTTTCCTCAACGGATCTTGCCTGCGCATTCATACGGTACAGCACCGCCATATCGGAGTACTTGATGCCTTTTTCATTAAGTCTTCTCATTTCGTCCGCCATAAACTGCGCCTCGTCACGTTCGTTTAAAGCATAATATTTTATTATTTTTTCACCGTCGCCCGCGTCCGTCCACAGTGTTTTTCCTTTTCTGTCACGGTTATTTTTAATAACGCCGTTTGCGGCATTTAAGATATTTGCGGTTGAACGGTAGTTTTGTTCAAGTCTTATTACCTCAGCATCGGGAAAAGTCTTTTCAAAATTTAGAATATTACCTATATTGGCTCCCCTGAATTTATAAATGCTTTGATCGTCATCACCCACAACGCAAAGGTTTCCGTACTTTGAAGCAAGCAGACTTACAAGCCTGTACTGCGCATTGTTGGTATCCTGATACTCGTCTATATGTATATATCTGAATTTATTCTGATAATAGGAAAGCACATCGGGACACTCTTCAAAAAGTTTTACTGTAAGCACAATTAAATCGTCAAAATCCACCGCGTTTGCGCGGCGAAGCTTCTCGGCGTAAAGCTTATACACATCGCCTACATGCTTCATTTTAAGATTTGTCTTATAAGTCGCGATAAATTCATCGGGATCCACAAATTCATCTTTTGCGCCCGATATATACGAAAGACAAGACGACGGAGTGAATGTTTTATCGTCAAGGTTGAGCGCCTTAACGCAATCTTTTATCAGACGCTTCTGATCGTCCGAATCATATATTGTAAAACTTCTGTCATAACCAATTTTGTCAATATCTCGCCTTAAAATACGCACGCACGCCGAATGAAATGTTCTTATCCACATATCATTTGCAGTTTCGCCCGCAATTTTTTCAATTCTTTCGCGCATCTCCGCCGCCGCCTTGTTTGTAAAGGTGATTGCGAGAATATTCCACGGGGAAACGCCGAGTTCTCCGCAAAGATATGCTATTCTGTATGTAATTACTCTTGTTTTGCCGCTTCCGGCTCCCGCCAGAACCAGCAGCGGTCCCTCGGTGTGCGTTACGGCTTTATATTGCATTTTATTTAAACTGCTCAGTGCGTCCATGTTTCTCTCCGTCAAAATCCGTGGGGCGGCTTAAAACCGCCCCTCGATAAAAGTTTTTCTTACTTATTTTTCTTTGCTATTGATTTTTTTGCCGCAAGTGCAATATCTTCAGCCGTCATCTCATACATTTTGAGAAGCGGAGCAGGCTTGCCGCTCTTGCCGAACTTGTCTTTTGCGCCTATTCTCTCAAGCGGAGCGGGGCAGTTTTCGCAGAGCGCTTCCGCAACTGCACTTCCGAGACCGCCGATTATGTTGTGTTCTTCAGCTGTTACAACGCAGCCTGTTTTTGCTGCCGATTTAGCTATAAGCTCAGCATCAAGAGGTTTAATCGTATGAATATTTATTACCTCAGCCGAAATTCCGTCAGCTTCAAGAATTTTTGCGGCTTCAACCGCTTCGGGAACCAACAGTCCGTTTGCAACAATTGTAACATCTGTGCCTTCTCTGAGCACTGTTCCGCGTCCGAGTTCAAATTTGTATGTTGCCGGGTCGTTGAATACCGGTACAGCCAGTCTGCCGAATCTCATATAAACGGGGCCGTCATGCTTTATTGCAGCTTCAACCGCCGCTCTTGCCTCAACCGCGTCCGCAGGGCTTATAACAACCATGCCGGGCAGCGTGCGCATAAGAGCAATATCCTCAAGGCACTGATGCGTTGCGCCGTCTTCGCCGACGGAAATGCCTGCGTGCGTTGCGCCTATTTTAACGTTCAGGTGCGGATATGCAACCGAGTTTCTAACCTGTTCAAAAGCTCTGCCTGCCGCAAACATTGCAAACGAGCTTGCGAAAACCGTTTTGCCGCAGGCAGCTATACCCGCTGCGGTGGAAATCATATTTGCCTCAGCAATACCCATATTTATAAATCTTTCGGGGAATTTTTTCTTAAATACGTCCGTTTTTGTAGACTTTGAAAGATCGGCATCAAGCACCAAAAAATCATATTTTTCGCCGAACTCGGCAAGCGCGTCACCGTAAGCCTGTCTTGTAGCTATTTTATCTGCCATTTATCTTCAATCCTTCCTATTTTTTATTCTGAATTGCAATTTCAGACCTCTGCTCCGAGATCTTTCATTGCCTGTTTGTATTCTTCCTCGTTCGGAGCTTTTCCGTGCCAACCTGCCTCATTTTCCATAAAGGATACGCCTTTGCCTTTTATGGATTTGGCAATTACGGCAGTCGGCTTGCCTTTGCATGCCTTTGCAGCCGAAACAGCAGCTTCAATGCTGTCAAAATCATGCGCATCGCATGTTACAACATTCCAGCCGAAAGCTTCAAACTTCTTGTCAATAGGGGTGGGATTCATAACTTTTGTTATATCTCCGTCTATCTGCAAGCCGTTGAAATCAACAAAAATAGTTACATTGTCAAGTTTATAATGGGGCGCAAACATAGCCGCTTCCCAAACCTGACCTTCTTCAAGCTCTCCGTCACCGAGTATGGCATATACCCTGTAGTTCTTTCCGTCAAGCTTGCCGGCAAGTGCCATTCCGTTTGCCGCGCATATCCCCTGTCCGAGAGAACCTGTTGACATATCCACGCCCGGAACGCCCTTCATATCGGGATGACCCTCAAGATAACTGTCTATATTGCGGAAACCCTTTAAATCTTCCTTCGGGAAAAATCCTTTTTCCGCCAAAATGCCGTACAAAGCCGGGGCACAATGACCTTTGGACATTACAAATCTGTCTCTGTCGGGATTTTTCGGGTTTTTGGGGTCAACATTCATTTCCTCAAAATACAGATAAGAGAGTATATCCGCAATTCCGAGTGAACCGCCCGGATGTCCCGCACCCGCGCTGTAAACCTCTGTGATAATATCACGGCGCACGTTTAAGGCAACTTCTGCAAGTTTAGCCTTTTTTGCTTGTTCCATTCCTATTCATCCTTTCAAACCATTTGTTTATTATATGCTAAAACTCCGCTTAAAACGGAAATCAACATCACTGTCTTAAAAAATCGTATGCTTCTTTCATTAAAAAATTCAATCTCTGAGCGTCATCTTTTATGTAAAGGTATCCCAAAAGCGCTTCAAAGCCCGTCGCGTGCCTGTAATGAATTATATCGGCATTTTTGGGAGATGTGGCGCTTTTGGCATTTCTGCCTCTGTGAAACACGGCAGTTTCTTCTTCTGTGAGCATGTCCTCCAGGTGTTTTGATGCCTTAAACTGTGCCTCCGCGCTCACAAAATGCGTAGCTTCTCTGTGCAGCTTTGCGGGAGGAATGTTTGAGTTTTCCATAAGCCTTCCCCTTATATAAAGCTCATACACCGCGTCACCTATATACGCAAGCGACAACGCGGAATATTCGTTTGCGGGAAGCTTAAAATCGTTTTCAATTATTTTCTGTGCCATTTAACACCCTCGCGCGTATCTTCAAGAATTATTCCGCGATTTAAAAGCTCGTCTCTTATCCTGTCAGCCTCGGCAAAATCACGGTTTTTTCTTGCCGCCTGTCTTTTTTCAATAAGCGCTTCTATTTCGGAGTCTATTTCTTCTTTTTCGGGTTTGCGCGTTAAGATATTGAGCACTCCTCCGATTTCGTTTATGAGCGACAAATATGCCGCCATCTCGTCTTTGTCGCCGTTTTCCGCCATAACGGTGTTTGCGGCACGCACGATTTCAAAAAGAACCGAAATTGCGTCCGCCGTATTTAAGTCATCATCCATCGCCGCTATGAATTTATCTTTGAATTTTTTAACATTTTCAAACTTCTCATAGCTGCCGGGCGCAACTTTTTCTTCAAGATTATTCTTGCAGTTATATATTCTCTCAAGTCCTGTTTTTGCAGCGTCTATAAGCTTGGCACTGAAATTTATGGGGCTGCGGTAATGTGCGGAAAGCATAAAAAATCTTATAACTTCGTAATCGTATTTTTCGGCAACATCACGCACCGTAAAGAAATTTCCGAGAGATTTTGACATTTTAACGTTATCTACGTTTATATATCCGTTGTGAAGCCAATAGTGCGCAAAGGGTTTCCCGTTAGCCGCCTCACTCTGGGCAATCTCGTTTTCGTGGTGAGGGAAAATCAGGTCTTTTCCGCCGCTGTGAATATCTATTGTTTCACCGAGATATCTGTTTGCCATTGCACTGCACTCTATGTGCCAACCGGGTCTTCCCATGCCCCACGGAGAATCCCATGCAATCTCATCGTCTGTTTTGCGCGCCTTCCAGAGTGCAAAGTCCATAGGGTCGCGTTTTCTCTCGTCAACGCCGATTCTCGCACCGGCTTCAAGTTCTTCAAGCGGCTGATGCGAAAGTTTACCGTAGTCTTTAAACTTCTTTGTTGAATAGTATACGTCCCCGTCAACCACATATGCATATCCCTTGTCAACGAGTGTTTTTACAAGTTCTATAATAGCGTCTATGTTTTCCGTAGCTCTCGGGTGAACGCTTGCCTTGCCTATTCCGAGACCTTCTGCATCAACAAAATATTCTTTTATATATTTTTCCGCGATTTCCGGCACCGTGGAATGTTCTTCCCTCGCGCGGTTTATAAGCTTATCGTCAACATCCGTGAAGTTTTGCACAAACGTTACTTTGTTGCCTCTGTATTCCAAATATCTGCGAAGCGTTTCAAATATAATAAAAGGACGTGCGTTTCCGATATGGAAATAGTTGTAAACCGTGGGGCCGCAGGAATACATCTTAACCTCGCCCTCTTTTATCGGAACAAACTCCTCTTTTTTTCTTGTCAGTGAATTATAAAGTTTCATTGTCCTTCTCCTTTAACTTTTTCTCCAGCCTGTCAATCTGCATATGAAGCTTACATATTTCCTGTGCGACAGGGTCGGGCATATGTACCCAGTCGATGGTATTTACTTTTTCGTTGCCGCGCCGCACAATTCTTCCCGGCACTCCGACACATGTTGAATTCGGCTCAACTTCCGAAAGCACAACGGCATTTGCCGCAATTTTTGCATTGTCTCCCACTCTGAACGGACCCAAAATTTTTGCCCCCGTGCCTATAAGAACACCGTTGCCTATCGTCGGATGACGTTTTCCGGTATGTTTTCCCGTACCGCCGAGAGTCACGCCCTGATAAATCGTAACATCGTCGCCTATCTCCGTTGTTTCTCCTATTACAACGCCCATGCCGTGGTCAATAAAAAGTCCTTTGCCTATTTTTGCCCCCGGGTGAATTTCTATACCCGTGAAAAACCTGGCAAGCTGCGAAATCAGCCTTGCAAGAAAATAAAAATGTATTTTATACAGAAAATGAGCCGGCCTGTGAAGCATAACCGCCCAAAGCCCCGGGTACATAAGAAATACTTCCATGGGATTTCTTGCCGCGGGGTCTCTGTCCATTATGGCTTTTATATCATAAACCAGATTTTTGCACATATATATCTCCTAAATTTAACATTCTTCATTTTATTATACTATATTTATATGAAAAAAACAACAGTTTTTTTTAAAAGCTTCGATTTTTAATATTTAAGGGGGATCAGACAAAGAAATAGGAGATGCGGCTAAAACCGCATCCCCGCATTTTAAAACCTCGGCAAAAACAGCCATCTTATCCGCGGCAGGCTTTAACTTGCTTTGAGAGCCTTTTTTCCGCTGCGCCGCCCGCTTCCTTGGTTTATTGAGCAAAATATTATACAAGATGAAAAAATGTACGCAGCCTGCCCGTTTCGCTTTTTCTAAGCTCCGCTGCAAGCCTTCCCTGAGACTTTAACGCATACAAAACCTCATAAACCAGCTCTGCATACTGTGTAAACTCGGATTTCTTTTTCCATAAATCCGCCCACTCGCGATACGCGATAAACTCAAGCGTATCAAAATGCTCCCAGCCGTTTTTTAAAATATCCGTCATTCTTTCATACGCTTCTGCGAAAATCGCCGGAGTTATTCTTTCAACGCTCATGCCCTCAACCCTATGCTTTGTAACCTCAAAGCCGCCGGGCGTGATTTCGCACGCGCGGCACGTGGGAAGAGACGCGGTATATTCAAAATCAATATCCTCGGGAAAAGCGAGCTCGGTTGAAGCTATAAAGCTTTCATCGCCGTTCAGCGCAACATTCATGGGTCTTGTAAGTCTGGTTACGAATATTTTATCGGAGGTATCCGCATTAATCAAAACGCTTACGGTATCGCCGTTGAAGGTAGAAAGCGAGCGCGCCAGCGCCTCGCTGTGGCTCATGCCCTGCTTTGCGTAATAATCCTCAAGAAGCAGTATGGGCTCGGTATCGTGTAAGCCTATCCCCAAGCCTTTTATCTGCAAAAGAGCGTTTTCGCTTTTGTATGCGCTCTTAAATTCATATCCGTTTTCATAAAGCATATTAATAGCGTCGTTCCATTGCTTTTCAAGCGGCGTATCCTTTAAGCCGCGCGTCGTTCCGTTTAAGACAAGCGCCGATTTTCCGCATACAAAGGGGTGTGCATGCTCAAGCATATCGTTCCCGGGGCGCGAATGTATGATACCCGTTGTTCCCGGAAAATTCAAAGCGTCGGTTTTTTCAATAAGCGTATCGGCATTTCCCAAAACCTTTGCCGTATAAAGCTTTCCCTCGTGAATTGTCGCAATTCCCGTTGACAGACTGCCGTCAATATACTCCTGTTTTTTAATCATTTCAAGCAATATCGGAGCAGCTCTTCTGCTTCCGGTATATCCCGCTATATTACACATATTAATCTCCGTTCCGCCGCCCTGCGCCGGCGCAAAAAAACAATTGAATTTCTCTTGTCGGCATGGCAGGAAAAGACAAGAGATTTATGAATAAGAGCTTCAAACGCCACATGGCTTGAAAAGCAAATTTTCCGCAATAATGCGTTAAAATGCCCGTTAACAGAGTAAACTGTCAACAGCGCTCTCTTTCCTACCGCAAAGTATAACACACCCCCCTTATATTGTCAATATATATATCAATAAATTTTATATCAAAATAATAATTGTTCAGCATGCCGATTTTTTAAAATATACTTGAAGGAACAGGGTTTTTATGATAAACTAAATAAAATCTGAAAAAGTAGGTGTGTTATACGTGAAAGAATTTCTGAAACGCAAAAACATAGTTTTTTCCGCAAAAAGGTATTTTGTGGACGCTTTGGGCGCTATGGCGCAGGGGCTTTTTGCCTCTTTGCTCATAGGCACAATTCTTGCAACAATAGGCGCGCAAACAGGGCTGCAGATTCTGACAGATGTCGGCGCGTTTGCAAAATCGGTTCAGGGATCGGCAATGGCAATTGCAATAGGCTATGCTCTGCAGTGTCCCCCTCTTGTTTTGTTTTCACTTACGGCGGTAGGCTATGCCGCAAATGAACTTGGCGGCGCCGGCGGTGCGTTTGCCGTGCTTATTATAACCATTGTCGCAGCGGAACTCGGAAAAGCTGTCAGCCGCGAAACAAAGCTTGACATACTTGTTACTCCGATCGTTACGATATGCTCGGGAATTTTGCTCGCAATGGGAATAGCTTCGTACATAGGAACGGGCGCTTCATACATAGGAAACCTCATAATGTGGGCAACAGAGCTTCAGCCGTTTTGGATGGGTATTATCGTATCTGTGGTTGTGGGCATTGCGCTCACTCTGCCGATATCAAGTGCGGCAATATGCGCGGGTTTGTCTCTTACGGGACTTGCCGGCGGCGCGGCGCTTGCCGGCTGCTGTGCGCAGATGATAGGCTTTGCCGTTATGAGCTTCCCTGAAAACTCCTGGGGCGGACTTGCGGCTCAGGGTCTGGGCACAAGCATGCTCCAGATGGGCAATATTGTAAAAAACCCGAAAATATGGATTCCGCCGACGCTGGCATCAGCCATCACAGGCCCCATTGCCACATGTATATTTAAGCTTCAGATGAACGGCGCGCCCGTTTCTTCCGGCATGGGCACATGCGGACTTGTGGGTCAGATAGGCGTATATACCGGCTGGGTGACGGACGGCGTTGCAATAACTCTTATGCACTGGGTCGCACTTTTTGCGATATCGTTTATACTTCCCGCAATAATAACTCCGCTTATTGCATATCCCATGCGCAAAAAGGGTCTTATAAAGGACGGGGATTTAAAGCTTGACTTATAATTACAGCAAAGGAGACTTCGGCAAATGTACAAAGAGCATGAATCAAAAAGACTGAAATCAAATTTAACTCTGCTGATTACGGCTGCAATATGGGGTTTTGCGTTTGTCGCTCAAAAAGACGCGTCAAAAAACGTCAGCGCCTTTGCCTTTAACGGCATAAGATTTATAATCGGCGCGCTTTCTCTTATCCCCGTAATCTGTATTTTTGAGAAAAAATACTTTTTCAACAGAGAAAAGCTTGTAAGCACAATAAAATGCGGTGCAATTGCCGGCACGGTTCTTTTTGCCGCTTCATTTTTTCAGCAAAAGGGCGTTGAGGCATTGGAGCAGGCAAGCAGCGCAGGCTTTATAACGGGTCTTTATACGGTGCTTGTTCCTCTGATAGGTCTTGTATTCGGCAAAAAGCCGAGCATCAATGCCGCCGTCGGCGCGGTTTTCGCGGTTGCCGGTCTGTACTTTACCTGTATGTCGGAAACGCTGCACTTTGAAACGGGTGACCTTCTGCTTCTTGCAGGTTCGTTTTTCTGGGCATTTCATATTATAGTTATAGACTCCTTTATAAAGCGCATAAACCCCGTGACGTTTTCGTCGGTACAGTTTTTGACGTGCGGCTTAATCAATATAATTTTGTGCATTGTCTTTGAAGCCGATACATTTTCACTCCAAAACGTATTTGCGGCCGCCGTTCCTATACTTTACGCGGGAATAATGTCCTGCGCAATTGCATACACCCTGCAGGTAATCGGTCAGAAAAACGCGAGACCAACGGAGGCTTCAATCATTTTATCAACAGAATCCGTTTTCGGCTGCATAGGCTGTATGCTTATTTTGGGCGAGCGGCTTTCTCTGCGTTCCCTTTTCGGCTGCATATTGATTTTTGCCGGAATTGTGGTGTCGCAATTAAAGTTTAAAAGAGACGGCCGCTGACCGTCTCTTTTGCATTATGAACTATATTTTATTCTGTACTCTTTATCGGCGTTAACTCATTATTTTTGTTCCACAAATATACTTTTGCCGTTCTTCCGCTTGTTTTTCCGATATATCTTACGCCTAAATTACCGCCGCCGTTTATAATATCAGCCGCTGCGATTTTAATATCGGCAACCTTGCCGCCTTCATAAACCGCAAGTATGATTCTCGCCTTTTCGGCCTCACCAGAATTTGTGTATCCGGCGTCGGCGCGAAATCCGTAAGATTTTTTTACAACATTAAGCTCTTCAATATTCAGCCCCTGCGGAAGCTCGTCAAGCGTCCATGAATCTATGGGTGTTACGGTTTTGTCTTCGCCGTAATCCGTACTGCCTTTCGGAATAAAGCTCATTGTAACGGAAATTGTAATGTTCTGCGTGTTTTCAAAATGCAGCGCAAGCTTTTTAAAATCTCCGTTTTGAAGATTGTTTGAAATGGTTTTAAGGCTGTCCTCCATAGGCATAGCCTCCATCACCGTAAAGGATCCCGGCGCACTGCTTGAAAGCTTTACGAGCATATCCATATTCTTGTTGCCGCTTATAACGGCGCTTTGCCCGTCGTCCGACACCGTTATTTTCTGCTTGCTGTGCATAAACCACCATATGTCTGACGGCTCGTTTAAGCTTATTTCGTCCTGAACCGTAATTATAGAGCGGTTATCTGTAAATTTAAGTCCGCGCTTTATGCTCTCGGCGTTTTCATACATATCGGTCATATCCGTCACGGCTATTGCACTGTTGCCGTCCGTGTCGAAGCGATCTATACGCGCAATCGCTTCAACTCTCTGCCCCGGAGACAGGTCCGGATTTATAAGGATTGTATTGTGTCCCTCTGTTCTGTAGCGGTAAAAATTTTTCTTCACGCTCGGAGAATCGCTTTCATAACCCGTATCGCACGCAAAACGCGTGCCATACGCATCAATTACAAACTGCCCCGCGTCAAGATGCCCGTGAGGAGTGTCGTTTCTCCCGGCATGAAGCGCTGTGAAAACATCATTTTGAATATCTTCGGGCGATTTGTGCATAAGAGCGATTTCCGAATCTCTGAAATACCAATCTCTTTTTACGTTTGCCGCTTTTTCGGGAAGCTCGAAATCATAATAAGCAATGTTATACATGGTTTCCGGATTTACGTTTACTCCCGTCATTTCGCGTATGCCGTTCATAGCGAGTCCTTTAAGCTTTTCGTCCTTAAAATACGAGGAGAGGAAAAGCAGTACGGGAGAGGTGCTGGCGTTTGCGTGGACGTCCCCCTCCTTCGCGTCTCCGATATTGAAGCTCCCCATAGGCCCCTCCTGCAAAACGGCATAATATCCGGTTTCGCGTATGCCGGGCAGCTCCATAAAGCCAAATGTGGTACCAAACACCTTATAAAGATTTTCCATAATCATTACAAAATATCTCGAACCGAATTCCCAATAATCAGGCCCTTCGTACCATGCGCCGTCGGGCGCGTAAAGAGTTGCCGCCTTGGGAAGAAGCTTCATTGCATAGTTAAATATTTTTACGCTTCTGCTGGAGGAAACATCGGCAAACGCCATTGCCGAGAGAAGTCCCGCATTGTTGCAGACAAAATTCCAGTTGTCGGGCTTTGGAGACTGCGCCCAGAAATATGAACGGCTTGAGCTTGTCCCCTCGTAATCCTTAAGAATTTCGTCCATGCCCTTGGTTTCCATTGCTCTTTTTATCGTGTTTTTATTGTCAGCCGTCATATATTCCGAGTCATACATCCAGTCATAGCAAAGCGCCACGGCAATCATGAGTCCCGCGGTGGCAAGAAAGCTTCTGTTTGAAGCAATCCATGAAGGCATTTCGCATATACCGAGTACCTCGTCTATACATCTTTTGGCATATTTTTCGTCTCCGGTCATTCTGTAGCAATATCCGACCTGCTGAATTTTATTGAATACCGATTCCGTTCTTGTCCATTCGTTTGTATCAGCGGCGAGCTTGTCGACAAAAAGCTTGTGCTCATATTCGCCGTTTTTGTCTTTTTTCGTATAGGCCTCACCGTAAACAGACAGCATAAACGTGTGTCTTGCTTTAAGATAATCATCGGTTTGCACCTTGGATTTCAGTCTTTCAAAATCATCGGAATTCATAAACAGGCGCGGATGAACACCGTTTAGGTTTTTTCTGATGTAATTTGCCATTTCTTTGCCGTTGGTTTCATGAAGAATCAGCTTGCCGCAAAGCGTGCGAAACACGGGTATATCGTATTTAAAATCAAAAAAATCCTCTCTGTTGCCGATAACTATGAGTCCGTCGCTGTATGAGGAAAGCTTTTTTCCCGAAGCTCTGCAAAGCTCCTCTGCCGAAACGTATGAGCCTCCCATGCTGTAAACCGGAAGGGAATTTGCGGAAGCGTAAAGCTTTTTTGCCGTCTCAAGGGGAATGTAGGGCTTACCGCCTATAAAAAGAGGGGCGCTTGCTTCATTTGAAATCGCTCCGTTTAAGTAAAGCCTTGCGTTGTCTCTGTAAAGCGCGGCCGCGTCCCCCATGTATTCCGCAACGTCACCGTCGTCGGCGTAATCTGACAGAAGCCTTACGTTTTCTCCATTGTCGCGGTATACGAATATAGGCTTTTCGCTGTTATATGCCTTAAAATTGTCGATGTAGAAAAGCGTATTTTTCAGCCCGCCGGCGGCATTGTTAAATATAAAACTTGCGGCGGAAATCATTCCGAAATTTTCCGAAGCCTTTACCCCGGCCGCCTTTAAAGCTTTGTTTACATAATAATCCGCAAGTCCCGTCCTCGGGTCAAACGCTATGCATATATTTGTAAAAACATCGGTTGCCGGGCTTCCCAAATCAACGCCCGAGGCCGTTTTCAGCTTAAGGCCCGACAAAGTGAGAATATCCTTCTGAGCGGCTTTTGAATTTGTAAGTCTGAAGCTTATGTCATTGTATTCGCTTGTCGGGCAAATATCAAATTCAAACAAAATATTCTCTTCAACGGAAGTGTCCATTTCCGCACGCGACATGGATTGTACCGTTGCCGCCGAGGAATTAAAGCACAGGCTTTTATTGTCGGAGGAGGGCTTGTCCGCCACCGAAAGCTTGTTTCCGTATGAAAACAAAAGTCTGAAATTTGTAATGCCGCTGTTAAAATCATCTTTAAAATAGCATTTTATATATCTCGTATCCGTATTGTCCGCAGCTGCTGCGGGAAGAAAAGCAACAGCCGCCGCCACGGCGAGAATTACGGAAATTATTTTTTTCATTATTACCTCCCTTAAAGCAACCGGGGCTTTTGTATTCTTGGATTTTTTATTTTCGCATATCAATATAATGCGGATAACACATTTTTCCTGCGTTCGGTGTTGTACACGCAAACAAACTCATATACGCGGATAAACTTCTATCGGTATGGGCGTTTCACGTGTCGCCCCTGCAAATAAAATCAAAATTCACGGAATAATTTACCTTTATACCCTCATAGAGGTATCAAAAGCCACGTACGCGCCGTGGCTTTTGATTTAAACCTTTTCTTTTATTTGAGTGAAATTTCTTCCGCGGTTTTCAGCGGCGTCTTACTTTCTGCCGACTGCCATAAAAATACCTTTGCCACATCGTCTTCGCCCGTATAAGGCAGCTCGGCGTAAAGCTTGCCGAAGCCCGTAACGGAGCTCGCCGCGGACATCTTAACGCCCGTCAATTTATCTCCTGCATAGGTCGCTATAAAGAGTCTTGCAGAAGCCGGAGAGCCTGAGTTATCAACCGGCACGGAAACCTTCAGGGTTGTTCCGCTTTTGTTTATCTCCGCCTTGCCGAGATAGATTCCGCTTTCGTTTGCAACTCTTACGTAATTTACAATGGGCAGGCCGATAGGCGTGCTGTTAACCGTAACCTCACCGGAAATTTTGAGCTTGTATTCCGCAAACTCTTCCGTATCTTCCGAAAGAGTAACCGTAATTTCGGGTGCGCTGTACGAAATTTCGTCAACAAAAGTTTCTTCGCCGTCTTTATAAAGCTTGATATAATCAACACTCATGTCGTTTTCATTGAGAAGCGAAGAAGATAGTGTGTATTTAATCTTCATTGTCTTTTTAATCATGCCGTTTTCTGCCGGTACAAAAGCGCCGTCCTTCTCATACGAAACGGCAACAATTTCGGGAAGATCTATAACCCTCTTGAAATATCCGTTTGAAATTGTGAAGCTGTCGTTTTCCGTAGCGTCTGCTGCAGGTTTTACGTAAAGCTGCATCTGGTAGAGATATGCGCCGTCGGGAATAATCGTCTGACCCGCCGCCGTCCATGTACCATTGCCCTTCTGTATCTGAATGTTTTCGGCGAGCGTAAATTTCTCGCCCGTTGAAAGATCTGTTACATAAGCGTTCTGAACCTTGTTTGTCATATCATACTCATATTCAAAGCGGTACGTCTTGTTTGCCTCATACTGATAAGCATTGTTGCCGTATGCGTCCTTTGCATAGCCGTTTTCCATAAGCATATCGCCTTGTTTATGATTAAGCGGATATGCGCCCCAGCCGGTATTATGCTGTGCCTCAAATCTTATGCCGAATTTTGAAACGTCGCTGAACGAGATATCATAGCCGAATTTAATTGTTCCGTTCCACTCCGTGTTGGGATTTTGCTGAAGGAGAGTGTATTTAAGCTGTTTTGAAATATCTTTAACCGTGTATTTTCCGTTGCCCTGCGCGCCGAAGCCTGTGTCCGCGGTAATTCTTACATTGGGGTTAAAAACGTCAAGCGTATTTTTAACGGTTATTGTTATTGTATCTTTTTTGGTTGTCCCGTCCGCATAGTTTGCCACAGCTTCAATCTCTATGCTGCCGGTGCGCTCCGGCACGAAGCTGTATGTCCATATGCCTGCTTCGTTCTTTGTCATTTCACATATTTTCCCGTCAACAGAAAGCTCAACGCCTGTCATTTTTCCGTCGTCCGCAACAGCAATCACAGCGCCCTCCGAGCCGATAACAGCGCCGTTTGAAGGTGAAAGTATGCCGAATTTGTTTTCAACGTTAAACCCTGCGTGTACAGGCATTGTAAGTGTTTCGCCCAAATACTGTGCGCCCGTCGGAATTACTATGTCGTATCTGCCGTGCTCAAAGCTTGCGGCAACCTTAAGCGAGCTTGCCGCAATGCTTACGGAAGCGCCCGAAACCTCGGCGCCGTCCTTTAAAACCTTAACCGCCGCGGGATCTATATTGCCGTAGCCCGCGATGTTTAACAAAACGCTCTTTGCGCTTGTGGGCACGGTGCCGTTTACAACCGCCGCGCTCTCGCCCGAATGCGAAATGTATGATTTTGCCGAAGGAACAAGCATTTCTTCAAGGGCGGAGAATGTCATGTCGGTGATTTGCAGCGCGCCCCGGCCGCCCTGCTTTGCCTTGAAAACATATCCGAGCTCATTTATTCCGTAAAGCGGCACACTCGTCTCCGTGTACATTCTTATAAATGGTTTTTCCATGTGGAAAATGTTGCTTCCGTCTTTTGATACATCGAAATATATAAGGCGTGTAAACGGATTGAACACGATATCAAAATGATACTTTTTGTTAAGCTCCATATCCTTGGAGTCTATTAACGCATTGTCATATACCGATTTGTCGGCAGCAAGGAACTGGTCGGGAAGCCAAGCTTTTCCGTTATAGCTGTCGTTGTTTCCTATTATTCTGAACTGAACGCCCATTTTGTCGATTTCTGCGGTTTTTGCTATATCAAAGCTCCACTTGGTTGTTATGTCCTTTATGGGTTTGAAATCGGTGAACAGATTCTGCACTACCGCATCTCCCGAAGCGGAGCTCTCCGTCGTTATTTCTCCGTTAATGGTGTCTTTTGCGTATTTTACGCTGTACACATTGGCGGAAACATCTTTATAAGCCGAAACTCTGTCAATCTCCGTATTTGCGGCGTTGTAGCATACAAGCTCAAATTTCTCCGTGCCGTAGTTTTTGATAACATCGGCAGCATCCGCCGTTATTTTGAAAGACTTGTTAACCGATGCGTCAAGATCTGCAATTTTTGTGCCTTCGCAATAAACCTCCGCACGTGTAACATCGTCCGTAAGCTTTGCAACAGCCGAGAAGCCGTCCGTTACGCTGAGTGCACCTACGCCGAAGCTGTTTTTATCGGTAGGCGTAATGTCACGGACTTCTATATTATCGATATACATATCCGCTCTTCTGCCGTCTCCGGTATCCTGCTTTGTTTCAATACCGAATACATTGTTTTTAATTTCAATATTCTTGCTTTCGCCGAGTTTAACGGCATTATCCGTGTCACCCTTTTTGCATGCAAAAACTTCCGATGTTTTTGTATTGTTATTAATTCTTATTATAACCGTGTTCCACTCCTGGAACTTAACACCCAGCTTCTTTCCGGAACCTTTTGTATTTGCGTCTCCGTTGCTGTTAACACCTATATACCAGCCTCTGTTGTCTGAAGCGTTAAAATATGCAAAAAATTTCGGGAAACGATGGCGTGTATAGAAGTTTTCTTCGTCACCGTTGCCTGTTCCTACTTTCAGATATGTTGAAAACCATATCTGTTCGCCGCTTGCGGGAAGACTTCCGTAATCCGCCAGTTTAACGTCATACGAAATCTCCATAATTTCGGGAATGTACGCAAGGTTAAACATAGTGTCATTTTTCGCACTTCCGCTGTTTGGATTGTGATTTTTTGAAAGTCTCTGCACTTTGTTGCCCGCATCATCTTTAATTTCAGCCGTAACAATTGATGATGTCGGCGTAAAGAGAGATTCCGTTGCATTCTCAAAATCATAGCTTGATAAAATGTCCGACTGCGGCACTGTATTTACCGCCGCCGATGCCGGTGCAAATGTAAATGTACCTGCAAGAAGCGTTGTTGCCGCAAGTAATGCAATTTTTTTCTTCATAGATTTTTTCCTTTCTTTTTTAAATTCGGATTGTTTTCCGACCCGCGGATTTATCCGCTCTCAATACCGTATCGTAGGGACAATTCATGAATCGCCCGTCTTGTGCTCCGCACACCACACAGTGATCTCACAATCCGTTTATTCCGGGGGACGCTTACCCGTCCCCGAAAAACCATAACTTTTTTCCTAAACCTAAACTTTATACTTTTTTCTTTTTATCCTTTTTGCAAATTACTCGGTCGGCTGCGCAAGTGAAATCGATTTTTCAATGCCGTAAGGCTCTGCGCTGTCAAGAGTTTTCCAAACAAATGCTTTGGCGCTCAGCACATCAGCGGACTTATACGAAACCTCTGTCTCAAGATAACCCGTGCCCGAAACGGATTTCGAGTCGGATACATTTATATCCGTCATTCTGTTTCCGTTATATACGGCGATTATGAGTACAGCCGGTACAGCCGCGCTCTCGGAGCTGCTGTAAGCCACCTTTGCATTGACCTTGGAATCGGTCTTTGTCATCTCAATATTTCCGAAATACAGTCCGCTTTCGTTCGCGGTCTTTACGGTCTTTACAACCGGCAAGCCTATAGACGCGCCGGAAACGGTTGCCGCCTTTGTAATTACAAGCTTGTATTCCGCATTTGCATCAATACCGCCCTCGGGTACAACCGTAAGCTCGGGAGCCGTATACGAAGCCTCGCTCAAAGTAACCTCTGTACCGTTTTTCAAAAGCTTAATATTAGACTTTGTCATACTGCCAGCATCAAAAGCGGATGAAGATAACGTATATTTAAGCTTTGCCGACGCTTTAACAGTGTCGTTTAAAGACGATATAAAAGCTCCGTCCTTTTCGTATGCAACGGCTGAAATTTCGGGAACGTCCATAACCTTTTTGAAATATCCGTTTGAAATTGTGAAGGTGTCGTTTTCCGTAGCGTCTGCCGCTTGTATTACGTAAAGCTGCATCTGCCAGAGATATGCGTTATCCGGAATAAGCGTCACACCCGGCGCCGTCCATGATCCGTTACCATGCTGTATTTGAATGTTTTTACCCAGTGTGGTTTTTGTACCCGTTGAAAGATCCGTTACATAAGCATTCTGAACCTTGTTTGTCATATCATACTCATATTCAAAGCGGTATGTCTTGTTTGCCGTATACTGATATGCATTGTTGCCATATGCGTCTTTTGCCCAGCCGTTTTCAACAAGCGGTGTTGAACCATTCTCATTAAGCGGATATGCGCCCCATGCTTTGGTGTGCTGAGCTTCAAAAGCCAATGCAAACTTCGAAACATCGCTGAATGAAATATCGTAACCGAATTTAAGTATTCCGTTCCACTTAGTGTTGTTTCTTTCTTCAAGCAGCGTATATTTAAGTTTTCTATCGGTTTTTCCGGTTGCTCCGTACTTTCCGTTGCCCTTTGCAATGAAGCCCGTATCAGCCGCAATCTTTACACCGGGATTAAATAATTCCGCCGTATTTTTAACGCTGAATACCACAGAAATTTTTTTCGTTGTACCGCCCTCATATGAAGCAACCGCTTCTGCCGTTACGCTGCCGGGCTCTGTGGGTACAAAGCTGTATTCCCATATGCCGCTGATGTTTTTTGTCATTGTGCAGGGTGTTCCGTTTACATAAAGCTCAACGCCTGTCATTTCTCCGTCGTCGGCAACGGAAATCTTTGTGCCGTCAGCGCCGATAACCTCACCGTTTGAAGGCGAAAGTATGCTGAATATGTTTTCAACGTTAAACCCTGCGTGTACGGGCATTGTAAGTGTTTTGCCCAAATACTGTGCGCCCGCCGGAATTACTATGTCGTATCTGCCGTGCTCAAAGCTTGCCTCAACCTTAAGCGAGCTTGCCGCAATGCTTACGGAAGCGCCCGAAACCTCGGCGCCGTTCTTTAAAACCTTAACGCTTGCCGCGTCTATACCGGAGAAATTATCAATTGTAACCGAAACGCTTTTTGCACTTGCCGGAACCTTTCCTCCCGCCAAGCTTACAGTTTCTCCCGAATTCAAAACATACGAGCTTGCTTTCGGCACAATCATTCTTTCAAGATGAGAGAAGCTTGCGTCCGTAATTGCCATCGTACCGCTGCCTCCCTGCTTTGCGTAAAAATTAAAAGACAAGGTTTTAATTCCGTAAAAAGGTACTGTTGTTCCGACTCTTACAAACGGTCTCTGCTCCTGTGCCTTTACCGTACCGTCACTAAGCAGTAAATTATAGTAAATAATGTGTGTGAACGGGTTATAAATTACATCAACATGATATTTCTCATTAAGCGTTAAATCGGCGGTGTCAAAAATGCTGTCTGTATAAACCTTCTTGTCGGCAATTAAAGACTGATCCGGCAAATAAGGAATTCCGGTATAACTGTCGTTTACACCATGACCTTTCAAGATTAATCCCATTTGGTTTATCTCTTCTGTCAAAACAACGTCAAAGCTTAGCTTTGTTGTTTTGTTTTCAACTCTTTGAACGGAAATTATGGGAGCTTGAGTCTTAAGCTCCGCCGTTGCCGTATCTGCCGTTGTTACCTGCTGAGTATGGTTCTGTCCGTTGTGTTTTACAATATAAATGTCATAATCCACGCCCTTATAGCTTGTAACCCTGTCAATCTCCGTATTTGCGGCGTTGTAGCATACAAGCTCGAATTTTGCCGTACCGAGGAAATTAACCGCGTCCTCAAAGCCTGCTGAAATGTTAAACACTTTATCCGTTGCTGCATCAATGTCGCAGATTTTTTTGCCGTCGCACAAAAGCTCTGCGCGCGCAACATCGTCCGTAAGCCTTGCAACGCCCGTCAAACCGTCCGCCACGCTCAGTGTGCTTATTCCAAATGTGTTTTTCTTCTCGGTTGATATGTCGCGAACCTCTATATTGTCAATATAAACGTCTGATTTGAGACTGTTTTGCGTATCGGCTCTCATTTCAAGTCCGAAGGTTTTATCCTTTATCTCTATGCCGCTGCTTTCACCGAGCTTTATGAGTGAGGATGAATCTCCTCTTTTCATTGCAAACACTTCGGAGGTTTTCGCAGTGTTGTTAATTCTCGTTATCAGCGTATACCAGTTGCCGTGGCTTACGCCCAATCTTCCCGTAGAGGTAATGTTTGCATTGCCCTTCGGATCCACTCTGAACGACAGACCTCTGTTTTGCGAGTTATCTGCCGCAAAGAGCTTCGGAAAACGGTGACGTGAATAAAAGTTTTCCTCGTCTCCGTTGCCGGTCCCGACCTTCAGATATGTCGAATACCATATCTGATCGTCCTTTGCGAGGCTTCCGTAATTAATAATATTAAAATCATATGAAATTTCAATGATTTCCGGAATGTACGGAAGGTTAAACATTGTGTCGTTTTTGGCACTTCCGCCCTCTCCCTTGTTGGAATCCTTATAAAACCTCTGAACCTTATTTGTTTCGTTACCCTTTTCCGGTGTGATTTCAGCTAACATCGACGCGGTTGTTGCTGTAAAGAGAGAATCTGTCGCGTCCTCAAAATCATACCTTACCAGAACGTCCGACTGCGGCGTTACCGTAACCGACGCTGAAACAGGTACGGTGCAAATACCTGCAAGCAACGTTATTGCCGCAAGTAATGCAATTCTTTTTTTCATACATAATCATCCTTTCGTCACATAAAGTGAAAATTTATGTTTTGAGCGTCCGCTCACAGGATACATTATTTAAAAACGAGAAGCACACCGGGGTCACCGTATTTTGACCACATGAAAAGCTTTGAATAGTCCGCACCGACGGTTTTATAATCGTAAATATCCGAAACGGAACCTACGCGTGCGGAAAGCTCTCCGTTCTTCTTCTCAAGAACATAGATATTATAGAGACCGGGTCTTATGGACTCCAGTCTGCTCTGCGCTATGTTTACCGCGGAGCCTGAGAGATCATCCTGTGTGAGATACAAAACCCCGTCATCGTAATCATACGCATTGGCAAGCATGCTTCTGTCGTTATTGGTGTCGCCTTCGCCGACGCCTATATTATTCACAATGACATTTGTTTCTCTCTCATAATAAAGCTTTATTTCGCTTATTTTGTTTTTATCGTCAAGGTCAAATCTTATAACATCGCCGCGTGCAAGTGTGTGCTTTTCGCTTTCCTTGCCCTCTGCAACGGATTTAAGATTTTCAATAACGGATTTTTTGGAAACGCCGTATGTTACCTTTTGTCCGTTATAGAGACAGGTGACGGAGTATGTTGTCTCGCCCTCCTCGTCTATACCCTTTGAAACATAATCTATAACAGCCGCCTTCATATTGCCGTTTGAAATTGCGGAAGGCTTAAGCTCGTTAAACATAACCGCCGCCTTTGCCTGACCGCCCTGACCGCGCAGCGTATAAAGCGTGAGCGTATAGAACTTATCCTGCAAAAGCGAGCTTACGGATTTAACGGAATAATCGTTATTGTCGTCGCTCGCCGTCTGCGGAACGGAGAAGATTTTGGCGCTGTCGCTTATGGGATATTTAAGACCCAAAACATTCTGATATCTGTTCCAGCGCATTGAAGCGGTGCCTTCAAGTATTTTGCATACGGAGAAGTCCTCTTCGTTTTCGCCCTTAAAGTCTGAGTCTATCTCATAAATCTCGTCGTCTGTCTCCGAGAACATTACAAGCGTGCTCTTTAAAGAATTGAGTTTTGACACAAGGTCTGAGCCCGAAAGTTTTTCACCGTCGCACATAACGTTTGTATGCGCCGGCAAAATATTCATTTTGCCGTTTTCGTCAAAAATCTTAATGTCAACGCCGCCGGCAATAGATTTCTGTTCCTTTGCATCTACAAGGAATCCCCATTTTTTCACTGCCATAAGCCCTCTGATATCGGCAATATAACCCGAGTAGTCAAGAGAGAACGTAGCCTGTGTTCCGATGCTTATTGTCTCCGCGCTCCCCATACAGTTTTTGCAAACTTTGTATTCTCCGCCTTCAATCTCAAAATAAAGGCTGTCTCCCACGGTTCTGATACCGTCAACTTTTCCCGAAAACTCTTTATACGAAAGATAGAGAAAAGCATTTTTTCCGTCTTTGCTTATCATTGCGGAAATCACATCGTCCTCCGCAACTCTGTCAACCGTTATTGCATTTCCGAAGGAATCGACAAAATCAACGTTTTCAAAATCATTTACTTTTATAAGCTTCGCTGAATCGTATTTATCGTAAATAATTCCGTTTGTTTTATCAATTTTTGAAACAACATAGTTATCAACCGCAAATATGAGAACCGTTTCAAAAACATTATCGCTGTTGTTGTCTATAAGACGGATATAACCGTTCTCAATTTCAAAATCGCTGCTCTTAAAGCTTGATCCTGCCGGTCTGCCGTTATATATAACGTCTGTAGATGCCGAAACGGAAGCTGTTTTTTCCGCACCGTCACGCGTGTATGTAAGTTTTCTTCCGGAAAAGCTTACTATTTCATCGCTTGTAACAATTTCTTCCTTGCCACTGCCGCGGAGTTCTGCGGCAACAGCCGTGTCGTCACCTTCAACATAGTAATAAACCTGTGCACCTACAAAGTCCGAAAAATCTCCCGCTGCGGTAAAATACACGCCGTCTATCAAAACCTTGCCTTTTTCCGGAGCGTTGTCCTTTAAAGACACGCCGCCGAAGCCTTCAACCGTTCCGGAATATTTTTTGATATTGTGATATAAACTCAGCACCGTTTCATCGGTATCGAGATCTATATATATTCCGTCACCGTTTTTAACGGATTTCAAGGCCTTTGCCGAAAGCATATTGTATATAAGCTTTACGGCTGTGCCGTATGTTATTGTAGCATCGTTATTATACGAAACACCGCTTAATACTTTGCACTCCGTTGCATACACGAGATAACCCGTTGGGTAGCCGCCGGCTGCTGCCGCCAAATCATCATATCCCAAAGCGGACATAATCATTTTAACGGCTTCCGCACCGCTTACGGCGCGGTCGGGATTAAAGTTGCCTGCACCGTCTCCCCTTGCTATACCGAAATCGGAGCAAAGCCTTATAGCCTTGTAGTTTGCGTCAGATGTTTTAACGTCCGCAAACGGAGAAACATCTCCTGCCACCGCACCTGTTTTTTCATATCCGACAGCGTTTACAAGAAGAGCCGCAAAGCTGCCCCTTGTAATATTCTGAGCCGGAATGTATTTTACAGTCATGTCTGCCGGCAAAAGCTTAAGATCTGAAAGAAGATTATATTCCTTTTGGTACTGTGCCTCAGCCGCCGAAACGCCCGAAAACGTAAATATCATGAAAGCTGCCAGCAAAAGTGCCGCTGATTTTCTTAATTTCATCCGCTCTATACCTCCTTTATTTGTTCAATACATTGTACAGGAGCTGTGCCGCCTCTGCTCTTGTTATATTATTCTTGGGCAAAAACATATTTTCGCCGCTGCCCTGAACTATTTTTGCGCCGCCGAGCGCCAAAACCGCGTCTTTGGCATAATCTGATATATCGTTTCTGTCCGCAAAAGATTTGTAGCCCGAAGGTTTTTTACCGATTGCCGTAAGCA
>ENA-OUQH01000262-OUQH01000262.1-human-gut-metagenome-genome-assembly--contig:-NODE-262-length-41237-cov-7.047885_pt1 | contig 41237 bp, 40 predicted proteins | sample MGYA00237948_ERZ548828 | MGnify/ENA primary metagenome ERZ548828 (study PRJEB26490, sample SAMN05194711) | human gut metagenome | biome: terrestrial biome; feature: human-associated habitat; material...
TAGCGCTCCTGTTTTGGGAACAGGTGGTCGCAGGTTCGAATCCTGTCGCCCCGACACAAGAAAGCTAAGAAGAGACAAATCTTCTTAGCTTTTTTGCTATATAAAACTCCCGTTCTGGATGGGCTGGAGGAGGATAACGCAACAGAGTAATTATTATATACGTTTTAATTTTATAGAATCATGATTATTACGATAGCGCGCCAGTGTGGATGTGGCGCTGTTCGCGTGGGCAAGCTGCTCGCCGAAAAGTATGGTATTCCTTTTTATACCCGTAAGAATTTGATGGAAATGGCTGAACAGAGAGGAGTGCTCGACGAGATGGAGGCTTTCTTCGATGAGCGGCCGGTAGATGAACTGCTCTTCTCGATGTCGTCGCTTGGCGAAACGCAGAGGGCGCTGACAGAAAAACCGCTCCATACACTTGCCGATATGATAGGCGATGAAGACTGTATCATCATCGGCCGTTGCGGCAACTATATCTTCCGCGAGCGCAAAGACCTGATTTCTGTTTTCCTGAGCGGCAATCTGGAGGCTCGCATCAAGGATATTCAGGAGGAGAAGGGATTCTCGTATGAGGAAGCTGAGGAGTTTGTAGAGCACACCGAGGATTGCAGAGTGGCTTATCATAAGTATTATACAGGCCTTACCTGGGGAAATGCCGATGATTACGACATCTGTCTGGATACGGTGCGCCTGGGTGTAGAAGAGACGGCAAGTCTCATTGAGCAGTACGTTAGCTTGATTTAGATTCAAAGGTTCAAAGTTCAAAGTTCCAAGGTTTAAGGTTTAAAGTAATTCAACATGAAGTTTTTAATTCAATTTTTGATAATCATAGCGTTCTCCTTTGCTGGAGAATTGCTCCATTTTTTGCTGCCATTGCCTATTCCGGCAAGCATCTATGGCATTATCCTGCTCTTCCTTGCGCTGGAAACAAAACTGATCAAGGTGAAGCATATCCGTGAAACCAGCAGTTTCCTCATTGCCATCATGCCCGTGATGTTTATTCCGGCTGCCGTAGGCCTGATTGATTCTTATCAGGATATCGGCAATGCATGGTTCCAGTATATCGTAGTTACGGTGGTCAGCACCTTCGTCGTGATGGGTGCTTCGGGCTGGATTACGCAGTTGGTAATCAGAAAAGGAAAGGAGGCGAAGAAATGAACCAGTTGTTCCAGGATTCAGTCTTCTTCGGCGTTCTCATCAGTCTGGCTGCCTACGGCATAGGCATGCTGCTGAAGCTGAAGACGGGATGGTCGCTGATGAACCCGCTGCTCATCTCCATCATCCTCGTCATCATCACGCTCCTGATTACGGGCGTAGATTACAAGACCTATTCGGCTGGCGCCAACAGTATCAGCTATCTGCTTACACCAGCCACCATCTGTCTGGCTGTGCCTCTTTATCAGCAGGTTGAGCTCCTGAAGAAGAATTATCGGGCTGTGATGATCGGCATTGTTTCGGGCGTTTTGGCGAGTCTCTGCTCCGTGCTCATTCTCGCCCTCATCTTCCATTTCGACCATGCGTCCTACGTTACCTTCCTGCCAAAGAGCATCACTACCGCCATCGGTATTGGTGTTTCCGAGGAGTTGGGCGGTCATGTTTCGGTTTCGGTGGTTGTCATCATCGTAACAGGTGTGCTGGGCAACATCTTCGCCGAGAAGTTCCTGAAGCTTCTCTCCATCAAGGAGCCTATTGCCAAAGGTATTGCCATCGGCTGTTCTTCCCATGCGCTGGGTACGGCAAAGGCGATGGAAATGGGTACCATAGAGGGTGCCATGAGCAGTCTGAGCATCGTGGTTTGCGGTGTGATGACGGTTGTAGGCTCATCCATCTTTGCTCTGTTTATGTAGAGGCAGATACAATAATATTTCCCTTTTTCCGTTTTTATAGATATGAAACGGAAAAAGGGATTTTTGTATATAATGGGTGTAGGGATGGCGATGAGCGCCCTGCTTGCCAGTTGTGCCGACGATGAGAGTTTCTCAACGTCGAGGGGAGATGTGCTCTCGTTTTCGGTAGATACGCTGAAGATGGACACCACCTTCTCGAATGTGCCTACGCCTACCCGAAGCTTCTGGGTTTACAACCGTACGGGCAAGGCTCTGCGCTGCCAGTCGGTGCGTCTGGAAAATGGTAACCAGAAGGGCTACCGGGTGAATGTTGACGGCTCTTATCTGGGCAGCGAAGCGGGATTCCAGACGCAGAATGTGGAGATCAGGAAGGGTGACAGCATACGTGTGTTCGTAGAACTGACTTCGGCGATGCAGAACAGCGAAGAGCCGCAGCTGGTGAGCGACAACCTGGTGTTTGCGCTGGAAAGTGGCGTGGAGCAGAAGGTGAACCTGAGGGCGTTTTCATGGGATGCGATGAAACTCAATTCGCTCGAGGTGAAGCAGGACCAGCTGCTGGAGAGCACGCTGCCGGTAGTGGTTTATGGGGGAATCAGGGTTGATGAGGCGGCTACGCTGACCATTGCTCCGGGCACCCAACTTTATTTCCACGAGAATGCCGGCTTGCAGGTGTTCGGTTCGCTGAAGGTTGAGGGCGAGAAGGACAGGGAAGTGGTGATGCGGGGCGACCGCTTGGACCACATGTTCGATTATCTGCCTTATGACCGCACACCGGGACAATGGCAGGGAATCAGACTGATGTCTTCGGCTCATGACTGCAGAATTTCGTTTGCTGATATTCATAGTGCTTACGATGCTGTGATGATAGAAGCGGGCGATGCTACGAAGCAGAAACTGCTCATCGAGAATGCTACGATTCATAACAGTCAGGGCTATGGTGTGAGGATTGATTCTGCCAAGGTGCAGATTCTTAACTCGCAGATAACCAATTGCTTGAAGCATCCGCTCTATGTTGAGGGTGGCGATGTTGAGGTAAACGGCTGCACCATAGCCCAGTTCTATCCGTTTGACGGACGCCGCGAGTCTGCCATCGGTTTTGCCTCTCCGCTGCCTCGTTTCGAGGTAAGAAATTCGCTCGTAACGGGCTATCATGATGATGAGGTGGTCTGGGAGGCTCCGAAAGAGGAGGATGCCTTCAATTTCCTCTTCGACCATTGTGTGTTGCGCACGGAGAAGCTGGAGACGGACGACAGTCTGAAGTTCACCCATGTGGTTTATGAGGACATCAAGGATACGACGGTGTTTGCCGAGAAGCATTTCCGCCTTTTCGACACCGATAATCTGAAGTATGATTTCCATCTGCGCAAGGAGTCGGCAGCAATAGGAAAGGCAGATTCCGAAACCCTGCCTGCAACCGACCGTGATGGTTTGCCGAGAAAGAAAGAGCAGCCTGCCGCAGGATGCTTTGAGTATAAGGAGGAATAATGAGTATAAGGAGGAATAAGAAGAAAGCCCTACAGGAAGTTTGCATCATGCAGACTTTCCTGTAGGGCTTTTTCTTATATCCTGAACCCCTTTTTTTAAGTGGGCTCTGTAAATCTTATTCCTTCATGTTTGAATCTACGAAGCAGAAGGGGAGAAGGTCTTTGATGCTGTCGAAGCAGTAGGTGCCGTTCTCGCCATAGAGCAGGATGCGTACGGGGCGCTGGTAGCGGTCTTCCATCTCCAGTATCACCTGGCGGCAGGCTCCGCATGGCGAAATAGGCGACTTGAGGAAGCCGTTCTCGTTTCTCGCAGCAATGGCGAGCGTCAGGATAGGCTGGTCGGGATAGTTGCTCTGGGCACCGAAGATGGCGCTGCGCTCGGCACAGAGTCCCGATGGGAAGGCGGCGTTCTCTTGGTTGGCTCCAATCACTATTCTGCCGTCGCCCAAGAGCAGGGCTGCTCCCACATAGAAGTGGCTGTAGTTAGCATAGGCATTGCTGGTGGCAGCCTTCGCCCTGTTTACGAGTTCCTGCTCCTGCTGGCTCAACTCCGAGAGCTGAGCCACCATGTATCTGATGTTTAGGGTTTGTTCTTTCATAGATATAATGTTTTTATGATTTCTTTATTTCGTGTAGAAGTCGATGATGTCCTGCAGCGCCTTCTTGCATACTGCACAGAATTCCGGCGTTTCGTTGATGCGCATACGGCAGTCCTGCACACCGCGGTAAACGCCCTTCACGCTGTATCCGGCACCTTCGAAAACACCCACCTTGCTCACCGCCTCCTTCTCTTTCTTTGAGAGCGGAGTAGGAATCTTGGTCTTCTTGTCTATCATGTTCTCCCATTTTCCGTGGAAATCGGCAAGGGTAGTGATGTTCTTCTCCCAAGGCTCTACATCGTGAGGATACATCGGTATCTGCTCCTGCTCGTAGGCGTATTCATCGGCAAGTCCGGCAAAGGAATGGCCAAACTCATGCACCACTACCGGCTTGAACCATTTCTGGTGGCAGGTGGTGAGATTGTATGAATTGAGGATGCCGCCACCGCCATACTTATCCGAATTTACCAGCACGATGATGTGCTCGTAAGGGGTACCTGCCAGCCAGTTGTGCAGGTCTTTGAGATGCAGGGTGGTAAGGTAGCGGTCGCTGTAGAAGGTGTCGAAATGAGAGCTGAGGGCGGTCTCGTGCCAGATGCCCTGGGCTGGGATGCTAGGTCCGCTCTGCTTGGATGGCGATTTTACGGCTACGATGTTGAAGCGGTCTCTCATGCTCTTGAAGGGTTCGTGGGCGAAGATGGCCTCTGTAGCCTCCTGCGCATCTTTCAGGAAGACAGGCATCTCTGCATCGGTATAGCCTTCAGCCACGTATGCGATGTGGATGCATCGGGTGGTGTCGGCAGCCTGCTGCAGGGTAACGTATGGTGTAGGCTTGTTGCCTTTCTGATGAATCAGAATGTCTTTCGGCGCTACCTGGTGGGTGAGCGTGGTGGTTATCTCGCGGCGGTTGTTGCGCAGGTCGAGGGTGATGTCGACGGTATCTTTCGGCATCGGAACGAGGAATACGTTCTCGAAACTCTGCGTATTCTTCTCTGCTTCAGGATAGGAGAGCCATTCCTGGAAGAGGGTGGAGAAGGAGTTGCGGTAGATGATTTTGCCTGAGCGGTGGTCGCGAACGGTTATCTGTCCGTTGCCCTCTACCGGGAGTTCGGCCAGTCGCTGCCGTTTGCCGTACCAGCGTGGCATTACGTTGAGTTCGTCTACGGCTATCATCTGCTGTTTCTGGTTGCCGGCAAAGGTATAGTCTACCCGCAGCGTCTTGTCTGTGAAATAGTCGTCAAAGTTTTGCGCTTTTATTGTGCCGGGCGCCATCAGCATCGCCATGGTGGCGAGGGATAATATCATTCTCTTCATTGTATTTTCATTTGAAATTCACATTCACATTCACATTTTATTCACATTTCTCACCGAATCACCAAGTGACCGAATCACTAATCACTTATCTTACCCTCAGTCGTGTTCCTACGCTTACCGGGATGTTAGGGTCGAGATGGTTCATCTTGTAGAGTTTCTCCAGTCGGATGCCATACTTCTGCGAGATGGCGTACATGCTTTCTCCCGGCTGTATCACGTGAGGGCGCTTCTTATACTGCTTTGGTGCCTTGGAGCGTTTCTTCTTCAGATAGATGATGTCGCCCTTGTGCAGCACGGCGTGCTTGTTGCGCTCGTTGTAGCGAGCCAGTTTGCGCCAGCTGATGCCCACCTCCTTGCCTATGCTCTTGAAGGTGTCGCCTTCGCGGGCATAGAGATAGTAATTCTTGTTGAAGATATGGATAGGGTGCAGCAATCCTTCGGCGTTTACAGGCTGGTCGGTACCGCTGTGGGTAGCCATGAAGCGGTCGTAGCGCTTGGCCTTGTCATACTGGTTGAGCTTGTAGAGCTCTATAATCTGTATCAGCTTGCTGGCATACTGCGGGTTGGTGGCGTAGCCGCAGGCTTTCAGTCCGCGAGCCCATCCCTTGTAGTCGTGCTGCGAGAGTTCGAAGAGGCGTGCGTAGCGTGGCTGGCGCGCCAGAAACTTGCTGTGGTCTTCGTAGCTGTCTCTTGCGTCCTGGTATACGCGGAAGCATTCGCCCCGGGCATCATCGTCGTGGTACTGGGTTGGTCCCGTCCAGTTGTGACATTTTATGCCGAAGTGGTTGTTGCCCTGGCGTACGAGGTCGCTCCTTCCTGCCGCACTCTCAAACAGTCCCTGTGCTAGGGTGATGCTGGCTGGAATGCGGTAACGGAGCATCTGCTCGATGGCAAGATCCTTATACTGGTTGATATATGTCTGATAGGCCTGGTTCCACTTCAGCTGTGCGCCCATCGGGAGGCAGCAGAGCAGAGCGAGCCCTAAAATGTTTGCTTTTAGATGATTCATTCTGCAAAAATATAAAAAAAAACGGATAAATCGCGGTTTATTACAAAATTTTTAATATCTTTGCACAAAATATGACATACAAATGCAGGGGCTATCTGTCTCTTCTGAGAGAAACTGACTTGTTTTGTAGAAATAATGATTTTAATAATGAAAACTCGTACAAAAGTAATTATAGCTATCGGCTCTAACAGAAATCAGGAGGAGAATGTGTTGAAGGCGCATGAACATCTGAGTTGTATGTTCAAGAACAGCCTCTTCGGTCCGCGCATGTGGACTGAGCCTATCGGACTGGAGAATTCAGACAAGTTTCTGAATCAGGTGATGTTGGGGGAGACCATCTGCTCTAAGAAGTCTGTGCTTGCCGCGCTGCGGAGTGTGGAGCAGAGATGCGGACGCAGAATCCGTGGCCCTTATCGTAAGGTAGATGTTCCGCTGGATCTCGACCTTCTGCTCTATGGCGATGAGAAATTGCACGAGAGCGAGTGGGAGCGTGATTATATTCAGAGTTCTATCAGCTACCTCGAAGAGAAGGATGCTAAGAGGGATAGGAAATATTTAAGATAAGAAAATCTGTGTATTCCGTGCATGAAAAAATAAACGGGAAACCCGAATCTGGTATGTAGATTTACAATACCGGATTCGGGTTTTCTGTTGTAAGATTGAGCTCTATCACTCTTCCTTCTTTCAGCGACTTCTGCACGTTGATGATGCGCTGGTTGCTGCTGCCCCTGAAGAAGAGGTCTTCATCGCGCAATGCCTGTACGAAGGGGCCGTCTACCAATACATCGATTTGGCGGAGGAGTTCCAGCTGCTCGGGATTCTTCACGAGGTTTTCGAAGAGATAGCCCGTAAAGCACCAGATGCTCTTGCTGCTCTGCTCCCTGATGGCGCGCGCCAGCTCGGCAAAGCCCTTTGCCTGAAACATAGGGTCGCCGCCCGAGAAGGTGACGTTGGCGAAGGGGTCGCTCATGATTTCCTTCATCAGCTCGTCGGTAGAGGTCATCGTGCCGTGGCTGATGTCCCATGACTGCGGATTATGGCAGCCCGGACAATGGTTGGGGCATCCCGCACAATAAATGGATGTGCGGAAGCCCGGACCGTCTACCATCGTATCATGTACGATGCTTAAAACGCTGATCATTTTACTTTTCCCCTCCGATATGGGTTACTCGGTCATGGAGCTCGGCAAGCTTGCCGCTGTTCCAGCGGTCTGTAGTACCTACCAGATAACCGGTGATGCGCTGCAGCTTGTCGATGTGGTGGCTGCCGCACTTAGGACAAACCTCGAGGTTGGCATCAGCATTCTCGTAGCCGCAGTCGAGACAGCGGTTGCGGTTGTGGTTTACTGAGCCGTAACCCATGTTGTACTTATCCATCATGTCTACCACGCTCTCGATAACTGAAGGGTTGTGGGTAGCATCGCCGTCAATCTCTACATAGAAGATGTGGCCGCCGCGGGTCAGGTCGTGGTATGGAGCCTCGATCTGAGCCTTCTTCAGGGCTGTACACTTATAGTATACAGGCACGTGGTTGGAGTTGGTATAATAGTCGCGGTCTGTAACGCCAGGGATGACGCCAAACTGCTTTCTGTCTTTCTTTGTAAACTTACCGCTCAATCCCTCGGCTGGAGTAGCCAGGATAGAGTAGTTGTGATGATACTGCTCGCTGAACTCGTTGGCACGGTCGCGCATGTAGGTAATGATCTTCAGTCCCAGCTCCTGTGCCTTCTCGCTCTCGCCGTGGTGCTTGCCGATGAGGGCAACCAGACATTCTGCCAGTCCGATGAAGCCGATACCCAGGGTTCCGTGGTTGATGACGCTCTCGATGGTCTCTTCCGGCTTCAGGTTTTCTGCGCCTACCCAGAGATACTTCATGAGCAGAGGGAACTGCTTGGCCATCGCCGTCTTCTGGAACTGGAAGCGCTCGTCGAGCTGCTTGGCTGTGATGTCGAGGATATTGTCGAGCTTGGCAAAGAACATGTCGATGCGCTGCTTTTCGTCTTCGATGCCCATGCACTCGATGGCGAGCTTCACGATGTTGATGGTAGAGAAGCTCAGGTTACCGCGGGCGATGCTGGTCTTCTCGCCCCAGCGGTCTTCGAACACGCGGGTACGGCAGCCCATGGTTGCAATCTCCCACTTGTAGCGCTCCGGATCATCAGCACGCCACTTCTCATTCTGGTTGAAGGTAGCGTCGAGGTTCAGGAAGTTAGGGAAGAAACGGCGGGCTGTTACCTTGCACGCCAGCTTGTAGAGGTCGTAGTTTCTGTCCTCAGGCAGATAGTTTACGCCTCTCTTCTTCTTCCATATCTGGATAGGGAAGATGGCTGTTTCGCCATTGCCTACGCCCTGATAGGTGCTCTGCAGGATTTCGCGCATGATGCAGCGGCCCTCGGCGCTGGTATCGGTACCGTAGTTGATGCTTGAGAATACTACCTGGTTACCGCCGCGGCTGTGGATGGTGTTCATGTTGTGGATGAATGCCTCCATCGCCTGATGCACGCGGTTCACGGTCTTGTTGATGGCGTGCTGCTCCAGGCGTTCGCGGCCCTGCAGTCCGTCGAGCGGCTTCTCTATGTAGTCGTCGATTGGCGCATCATAGAGGTTGCTCAGGTCTTCGCCTGTCAGCTTCTCCAGGTTCTTCACCTCTTCTTGGTACGACATGCGTACGTATGGAGCCAGATAGAAGTCGAAGGCTGGGATGGCCTGGCCGCCGTGCATCTCGTTCTGGCAGGTCTCGAGAGAGATACAAGCCAGCACAGCTGCGGTCTCGATGCGCTTGGCAGGACGGCTTGAACCGTGACCGGCTGTGAAACCGTGGTTCAGAATCACGTCGAGCGGATGCTGCACGCAGGTGAGACTCTTGGTTGGATAATAGTCTTTATCGTGAATATGTATATAGTTGTGCATGACGGCGTCGCGTACATCCTCTGAGAGGAGGTAGTCGTCGACGAATGGTTTAGTGGTTTCTGAAGCGAACTTCATCATCATGCCGGCTGGTGTGTCGGCATTCATGTTGGCGTTTTCACGGGTGATGTCGTTGTTCTTGGCATTGACGATGCTCATGAATACGTCGCGTGTCTTCGCCTTGCGGGCGATGTTACGCTGGTTGCGGTATGCGATATACTTCTGGGCAACATCTTTGCGGGCACTCTTCATGAGTTCCATCTCGATGGCGTCCTGAATGGCCTCAACGCTCATCTGGCTCTTGCCGCGATAAGAGATGTGGTCGGTTATCTGCTCGATAAGAGTGGTATCTTCACCCTTGTCGGTATGCAACATGGCCTTGCGAATGGCTGCCATGATTTTCTGTTCGTTGAATCCAACGATGCGTCCGTCACGCTTTACTACTGTCTGGATCATTTTAGTATTACTTTTACGATTAATATTTAAATTACTTAGTATTAAGTCATTATGACTTGAAGAGGTATCTTAGTATCTCTTTTCGACATTGCAAAGGTATAAAATATTTCTGAAAGTAATTACTTTTGGACAACTTTTTTATAGTTAAAAAATATTAAGTCGCTGATAATCAGGCGAAAACGAAAAAGTTTTGGAAAACTTTGACAAATTTCCGTTTTCCGAAACGTTTAAGTTGTTATCTATCAGCGTGTTGCGCATTTTGTGCGCTTGTGTGCGTTTCCAGCTTGTTGTCTGTGTGTCGTGGCAGGGGGTGGAAATGAAAATCGCCGCAACGCCCGTGTATAGGGCATTGCGGCGATTTGGGGGTGATTATTTTGCCTGTCGCTTATAGTCGAGCGCAGCTCCGATGGCGGTGCAGAATTCCGAGTATTTCGGTATCCTGAACCTCACTCCGTAGAGTTTCTCCATGGCTGGGAACACCTCGCGGCATTGCGGCAGCAGAGTGAGGTTGCCGATGAGCACGAAATCCTTGATGCCCGATTCGAGCGATGAGAGGATGGTAGCCGAACCTATCGACTGCAGCACCATCCAGATGAGTCCCATGGCGATGTCTTCGCGTGAAGCGTTTGCCTTGGCGTTGCTGAAGAGCGATGCGGTGGCGTTCATCGGGAGTCCGGGCAGAGGCTTGGCGCTGATGTCGCCTATCAGCAGGTTTATCTTGCTCACGTCGCCGTCTTTGGCGAGGTTGATGATCTGCTTGATGTCGTCGGTCTTGAGCATGATGCGGCTCAGTCCTGCCAGGGTTCCGCCGCCTATGCCGATGCCTCCGATGTGCCTTATCTCGTTGTCATCGCATTTTACGAGCGATGTACCGGTTCCCATGCTCACCACAATCATGCGGTCGAGCTTGCTCTCGTATCGGGCGCCCAGTCCGTCGGCCACGAACTCCTCGCTCTTCGAGGTAGGCAGTCCGTAGATGGGCTCGTCGATATAGGCAGAACCTACGCCTGTGAGCATCACCTGTTCTACATCGCTCAGCGCAATCTTGTTGTCGTGAAGATACTTGCCGAAGGCTCCGTAGAGCGAGGTGATAGGGTCGGTGGCCTTGATGCGGATGGGGCTTACCACCACGCCGCTTTCATCGATGCCCACAATCTTGGTCGTAGAGATGCCTACGTCGATTCCTATAACAATCTTTTTCATTCCTTTATATATATAATAATGTGTATTTTCGCAGATGATGCCCCTCTAGAGCACGCCCATCTTGCAGAAGGTGATGAGCACGGCGTAGCCCACTATCATGCTCAGGATGCCCACCGTGAGTCCTGCCTTCACCATGTCGGTCTGCTGGATGAGTCCGGTAGAGTAGGCGATGGCGTTAGGAGGGGTTGAGATAGGCAGCGACATGGCGCAGCTGGCCGATACCGCTACTCCGATGAGGATGGTAGAGGTGCCGCCGATGGTGTTGAGCTTGTCGCCCATGCCGGCGCATACCACCGTGAGGATAGGGATGAGCAGGGCGGCGGTGGCGGTGTTGGAGATGAAGTTACTCAGGATGAAGCATACCAGTCCGGATACGATCATGATGACCAGCGGATTGAATTCTGCAAACGGAATGCTCTTTACGGCTGCCTCGGCAAGACCGGTGCCGTTCATCGCCAATCCGAGGGCGAATCCGCCTGCCACCATCCAGATGACAGCCCAGTCAATCTCCTTCAGGTCCTTGGCTGTAACCACTCCCGTAAGGGCGAATATGGCGATAGGGAGCATGGCCACGGTATTGGCGTTGATGCCCAGCTGCTTGCCGAATACCCAGAGCACGATGGTTGCGAGGAAGGTGACGGCCACTACCGTGGTGCGCCAGTTGTGCTGCATGTTGCCCTCGATGTTGAGCTCGATGGTCTTGGCAGAGAACGGGAACATCTTGCGGATGATGACCCATGCCATCAGGAGCATGATGAGCACCATAGGAGCCATGATGAGCATCCAGTCGCCGAAGCTGAGACCCAGGTTGAGTCCCGTAGGGTCGTTCAATACCTTGAAGGCGAAGGCGTTAGGAGGGGTTCCGATAGGGGTTCCCATACCGCCCAAGTTGGCTCCGATAGGTATGGCCATGGTGAGCGCCACGCGACCCTTGCCCGAAGGCGGCAATGATTTGAACACCGGTGTGAGGAAGGTGAGCATCATGGCGGCGGTGGCTGTATTTGATATGAACATCGAGAAGATGCCGGTGATGAGCATGAAACCCAGCAGCACGTTCTCAGAACGCTTGCCGAATGGCGCAATCAGGGCCTTCGCCATCATCACGTCGAGTCCGCTCTTGGTAGCGGCTATGGCGAGTACGAAACCGCCCAGGAAGAGGATGATGGTAGGGTCGGCGAAGCACGCCATCACACCCTGATAGTCGAGCAGCTTGCCCATCTCTGCCTCCGAGCCTTGCATGATCTTAAAGGCGGAGTCGCTGACGAAGAACAGCAGCACGAAGATGATCACTACGCTGGTTGCCCATGCCGGTATGGCCTCGGTGAGCCAAAGCATCACGGCCATGACGAAGATGGCGATGACGCGCTGCTGCACGATGGTGAGCCCGTCGATGCCGAAGCTGTCGATGGGCAGGTTCCAGACGATAACGGTAAGCAGAGCCGTTATGAGAAACAGCAATGCTTTCTTGCGATTAAAATCGCCATTCAATACTTTCTTTACAGTTTCTTGCATTATCTTTCTGTCTTAAGGATTATTTTCTTGCAAAAATACGTGTTTTTTTTGTATTTAGCAAGTTTTTTTGCAGAAATAGTGAAAAAAATGCCGAAAAATGTTGTTGTTTCAAGAAAAAATGCTATATTTGCAGAGGATTTACCGATAACAGCTATCGGTGATGCCGAAAACTTGGAGCACCCGGAAGGGTGATTCAGCGAACCTGATATGTCTAATAAATAAATTAGGAGATAATGAAATGAACAAGTCTGTAGTATTTATCATCATCCTGCTCGTGATAGTTCTATCTATCATCGTATCGCAGTACTTCCACAAGCGCCACCATGAATATAAAATGGCGGACATCGAGAAGGCTATCCGCAAGGCTTATCCTAAGGGTATCTGCTCGATAAGCAAGGAAGAACTGGTAACAGCTGTGAAGAAATACTTCCACTGTTCGGCGAAGGAGGCTCATTATATAATAGGTGTAGCCCGCCGCAAGAAGCTGGTTGATATCGCTGCAGAATATGTTACCATCATGTTTTGAAATAAGGTAAGAACATTATATACGTTTTAGCCGTGAGGCTAGGCTGTTGATTTGGTTTGAAAAAAAGTATTATTTATTTGAGGCACAAAGGATTGTTAATGACATGCTGATTCCGTAAGGGGAAAGGTGGGTTAGCATGTTGTATTCGGGCGTCTGGTATGGTACATTGCGTAAACAATTTAACTGCCAGACAAAGTTTACCCTCCCTAGGACTTTTTAAGACCTGGGGAGGGTTTTACTTTTCAGGCTCAGCACCTTTTATTCAAGTCCATCGCCGCCGGTTTCGCTTCCGGTTCCGCCAGTAGAATCGCCGCCCGATGGGGTGTCGCCTCCGGATGGATTATCGCCTCCGGATGGATTATCGCCTCCGGATGGGGTAGTAGGAGGCGTATCGGTAGAGGTAACCTGCTTCACCACCTTGCCGTTTCGGTCGTAGCAGGTGATGTTGACGGAAGTCTCTTCGAGTTCCTTCTTGATGTCGGTGTTAGGCACGAAGATGATGTATCGGCGGGTGATGAGGTTGGCGCTCACCTTGTTCACATCCTCTACGGCGGTAGAGTTAAGACCGAATCGGAGGCTGCCCAGTCCTGGCACAGCCACGCTGTGGCCCTCGGTGGCCCATGCAGCAATCACTTCGCCGATGGCCGACCATCCGGCGTTGATTACCGCCTTAGGCAATCCGCTGCGAACGGCAGCTTCTTCTATCACCTTCGTGGCGTTGAGCTGGCTGTAGAGTTCAGCCTGCATCACGAATGCCCACTTTTGCTTACCTTTTTCGAACGCTACGTTGCGCTCAATAGCTTTTACTTTAATACCCATAATTCAAATCGTTTTTTTAATGGTTAAACAAATCAGTCTACATGCAGCTGGTAACGCCGAGCGTAGTGCCTACGGCAGTAAGTACGGCGATAATCACCTGCAAGATAGTTTTCCAAACTTCCTTTTTCATTTTCTTTTTTCCTTTCTTTTTTTAGAGGTTCAACATTTAGAAAGAGATTGGGCAGGTGTGCACCCCTGTCGTTTTCCCCCTCCGTTTTTTAGTGGTTAATTTCCCATTTGCCGTTCTTAATGAATGACAGTGCAAAGATACAAAAAAAATCGCCAAAATGCAATAGTTGTCCCGAATGTCGTGCATCTCTCTTGTGGCGATGCCCTCTGTAGCACCCTGCAGACACTTCCGCCACTACGTGGCGACGCAGCTGGGGCTACGTCGCCACGTAGTGCCAGCTGCGTCGGGACGTAATCTCGGTTACGTCGGGACGCAGTTTTGGGGGCATCGGCAGGCAAATGAGCGAGAAAAAGTCAAAAGGTCAACTGGTCAACTGTCACTTTTAGCAAGATGCCACATTTCTCGGGCAGAGAGAAGGGAAGAGACCTTGGAGAAGATATTCTAACACGATTGATAATTTCTATATAATAATGTTCGCGCGCGTACATTATTATACAAAAAATAATATATTGTAAAATAATTCTCTACATGGGATAAGCCTAGAGAGGAAATCTCCCACTTTCTCAAACCCCACCGACAACATGTACAACCAATCAAAAGTGACAGTTGACCAGTTGACCTTTTGACCTTTCCCCCTTTTTCTCTCCCCGAAAGATTCCTTCTCCAGGCCTCCAATGTTTAAATAGTGATAAAAAGTAAGCCGTGGTGAATAATAATTGAGAAAAGTGTTACGACTTTGCCGAAAAATGTGTACCTTTGTAAGAAACTAATAACAAAAGAAGAAATGATTAATATTTTGCAATTTCCTGCCGAGCTCTTTTATGAGAGCAGTGGCGAAAACGGATATGAGGGGTACATGAAGAATGACCCTACGGGCATCAACCATGTACTGGACACAATGTATGGTGCTGTGTTCAATCTAGAGGAGGCTGACTTTGATGAGTCAGACCCTGCTTTCTATATGGATGCGGCCTATCGCATGGCGATTGCCATCAAGCTACAGAAATACCCACATCGATTCTTGCGGATGGAGGATTTGGCGGATTTCTTTGAGGAGTTTTCTGACGCTGAGTTTTGTCTCTCTGCCTGGATGGCGTATGCCTTGTTGGATTTGCGAGATGATAACTCTGAAGACTTGAAAGCGTTTTTGACTCAGTTTCAGAATTATCTGATGGAGGAGCAACCTTATTCACGTACAGGAGCAATCATCTATAACTTAAAAGAAATCGTGGAGAAAGAGAAAAAGAGCGGAAAGATTTATAACGCGATGCTCTATCCGCAATCTCCTGGGGCAGAAGTAATCAAGGGGCTTCGTTTCTGTGATGGGATAGAGGTGAAAGATGGTGATGCTGAGTTCTTGTTTACACATGTGGTGAAATATGATGCGCAAGCTCAGCAGGCTTTGCTCGACAATCTGATGAATGCTGGAATATTTAAGGGTAACTACGAAAAGCTATCCCATCGCATCGACAAGGGCGATTTCATTATCTACGACGAAATGTTCCATCCCGAGTTGCCCGAAGCTTCGGAGGAGGAGCAGTATGTGATGCGTATGGAGTGCATCAACGAGATGAACCTATGGAAGGAAAAGGCCGAATACTACAAGGCTATGTGCGATAGTTACGAGCAGAAGGAGAAGCTTACGGCTGTGATAGATGGTGCCGTACAGCTGGGCAAGGGTATCGATACCCACCTGGAAGACATGTACGAAGACCTGAAAAAGGGTGCCGAGAAGCAGAAAGAGAAGCTCAATGACAAAATCAAGGAGCTGGAGAACGAACTGCAGAAGGTAAAGGCTGAGAAGGCACAGCTAGAGCAGAGCCTGGCCAACAAGCAGAACCATGCGAATGGTGTTCAGGCAGAAGGAAATATAATTCCAGAACTGTTCAACGAACTATTAAACAGACTCATCGACCCCCGTTGCATCAGCGAAAACCAATATGCTGGAGCAAAGAAACTGCTCGAGATAGCCATAGATATAAAGCCTGTGAACGAAGTGTTGGACAGCAAGGCAGAGAATGAACTTTCCAAAAACTTGAGAAAAGTAGATAGCCTGCGTCTGGAAAATATAGAGAATTATCAGAATCGACTGGCAATCAAGCAGATGTCGTTAGCTAGTTTGCAGACTGCACAGAACGTGACTATCATCAACGGCAACAAGGTGGAGCGCAGCTATGGCGACAACTACAATCTGGAGGCGGGTGCCAAGGTGGAGGCTCTGTCCTCACAGCCAGAGCTAGATGCGCAGCATAAACCGCAATGGATTTTGAATAATGTTTCTTCACAACAAACTAGATGATACGGCTATGGGAAATATTCTGATAAACAAAAATTACGGCAATAACTTTACCATTCAGGCTGGTGCCACCGTGGTGGCTGGCGGGCCGGGCGCAGCCATGATGAGGGAGAAGATGTTTGCCTCGCAGGAGGAAGAGGCCGGGACGCAAGATTTGGTAACGACGGATGATGGCTCCACGCAGGGAACTGACGTGGACGGAAGCAACCATTTTGGCTTTGAGGCGTGGGCGCTGAAAACGACGGAGGAGCGCATGAAATTCAGCATCGAAACCATGAAAGGCGAGAAATGCCCCCTCTGCAAGAACAACTATTTTGGCTATGGTCAGGCGTGGCAATATGCTTATGTCTTCGAGTTGTTGAGGAATGGAGATGAGGATCTTCCTCGTTTCAACAAGGTAAAAGAGTTCTTGGATTACCTGGGCTATCTGGGAATAGAGGGGTTGCCTACCGATGAGACTATCAACTCTCGTCTGAAGCTCATCAAAGGAGAATTCCCTTCGTGGAAAATCTCCTATGGCTCAGAAAACGAAAATGTGATAGCCAATAGCGTGGGCAAGAGGTTCCTGTCTTTATATCGCAAGGGACAATAATCTTAAATTTATCCCATCGGGCATCCAGTGTGGGGGGAAGCCAATCTTATCCGTTTGGATAGGGTTGGCTTCCCCTCTTTTTTACCCCCTTGCTTTCCCCTTTTTTCTGATTCCGGTCTCCTTTTTCCGAACTTTTCATACCATGCTTCGGCAATCGGTTCGACACTTTGTTCGAATCATTCGGCAATCTTTTCCAACCCCCTTTTTCCCCCTTGATTTCTCTTTCGAAATGTTGTATCTTTGCATCGTAAACAAAAATACAAAACAATGGATACAATACAAGAAAACAAACCCTTGCAGCCTTGCAATCTCTCAGAGAATGCGACTGCGCAGAATCAATCGGAGAAATCCGGCAACAAAGAAAAACTGGTAGACGGAGCACAGGTAGATTCCACGCTCCTGTCCTGGCAGACGGGCAAACACCAACTGCCCAAGCCAAAGGACCTGCCACCCGTGTTTCGGGAACTGGTGACGAATGCACCAAAGTCTCTCCAAACCCTCGTATTCGTGGCGGCGACACCTGCCATCGGAACCTACGCCACCAGGTTGCGACTTAATTATGTCTACGATCAGAGTCCGTCGGCATGTCTGCTGCAGGTTATTGTCTGCGGCGACCAAAGCTCAGGCAAGTCGTTCGCCCGATACGTGCAGCAGGTCATCATGCAGCGACTCCTCGACCGCGACATCATGCAGCGACGCGAGGAGCAGAAATACAACGAACTGAAACGGCGCCAGGGCAAGAAGGACGGCAAGCTGCCGCCCGAACCCAAGACCGACATCGTGAATCTGCCGCCAAGTGTGAGTATCACCATGCTGATGAAACGAGCCGACGCCTCGGTGGTGAAATACGGCGTGCCGAAGACCCTCTTCATGTTCGCCGACGAGCTGAGTACCATCACCCACAGCAACAAGCGAGCCTTCGCCGACCTGAAGCAAATCATGAAGACCGCCTACGACCTCGGCTCCTTCTACGGCCAGGATTACCTGAGCGAGAATTCCTACAGCACCGTGGTAGACGTGATGCTCAACAGTCTCTTCTGCGGTACCCCTGCCGCCATCGACCGCTACATGGACAAGGCTGCCATCGAGGGCGGCAACATAACCCGCACCATTCTCTGCCCCCTGGATAGTCATATCGGCGACGAACCGCCCACGATGAAGCCCCTGTCGCAGGAACAGCAGCAAGCCATCAAGGAGATGATAGACAAGCTGATGGACGCCACCTATCTCGACGACAAGACGATGCAACCTGAGTACCTGATAGACACCCGATGGCTCGATAAGGAGGTGCAGAAATGGTGCGCCGAACGCAGGGATGAGGCTACCAAGTCGTGCTCTAAGGCCATCGACGTCTTCTACAAGCGCTCGTCGGTATCGGCGTTTCGCATCGCCGCCCTCTGCCAGTATCTCTACCAGCTGGAGGGCAAGCGCACAGCGAAGGAAATCCAGCGGCTGGTGAAGCAGATTTATCTCTCGATGGCTGACTACATCCTCAGGGGGATGACCGACAAGTGGGGCACCGCCTACGAGGAAATCGACGCCGGCCTCCAGCCGTCCACCTACCGCCCAAGCCAACTCTACGACAACCTGCCCACGACGTTCACCCGCGACCTGCTAAAGGTAGCGCTGGAGCGACTCGGCCAGACATCGCCCGTGAAGAATGTGGTTTCGCGTTGGCAGAAAAAGGGATGGATCAAGAAAATGACAAAAGACCAGTTTCAGAAACTAAAAGACATAAAGCCATGATAGAAAAAATGTATATCGAACGTTTGCGCCAGCTACCCATCGAGAAGGTGGCAGACGCCCTGGGCATAGGCATCCGATGGCACCAAGCCCTATGCCCCTTCCACAGCGACTCCCATCCGAGCCTCCACTTTTCGAAGACTCACAATACGTATCATTGCTACGTTTGTGGGGCTCATGGCGGAACCATCGACTTGGTGATGCATCGTGAGAACTTGAAGTTTAAAGAGGCTTGCCTTTGGCTGGCAGATGCCTTCGGGGTGTATGTCGGCGATGATTCCCGAAAGTTTTCCGACCGTAGTAGCCGGCGCCTCTCCCAGCTCTATGAACTGGCGAATGCATCCCAGTCGTTGTCCTCCTCCTCCTCCGTGAACCCATCCTCCGAAGCCCGTCCCGCCGTGGTCGATACGGAGTATCTTGCCCTCTACGTAGCCCATCCCGTACTCACGCCAGAGGCTGAGCATTTCCTCTTCGAAGAGCGCAAGCTGAAGCGGGAGGTCGTAGAGTGGTGCCATGTGTCGAGTGTTTCGCAGCCTACCCCCTGCACCCGTTTTGGGCGTCCTTTCTATGATGCACCCTCGCTCCTCATACCCTATTATGATGCCGACGGACGGCTGCAGACGGTGCAGAGCCGCTACCTGGGTACCGACGGCGAGGGCAGGGGAGGCAAGCAGGGTGCCAAGGCGAAGGGTGTGTCGAGGTTCAAGTTCCCGCGGGGCTCGCAATGTCACATCTACAACCTGCCCATCCTTCGCTGGCTCCAAGCCGATGAGCCCCTCTTCATCACCGAAGGCTGTACCGACTGCTGGGCGATGATGAGCACCGGTCGCAAGGCTATCGCCGTTCCATCAGCCACGCTTCTCAAGCCCGACGACATCGAGCCATTGAAGCCGTTGAATCTCCACATCTGTCCCGACCAGGACGAGCCGGGTGAGCGTCTTTATCTGGAGTTGAAAGAGCGCCTGCCGCAGCTCGTGAGGCATCAGTTGCCCGAGGGCTGCAAGGATTTCTCGGATTACTATCTCCAGACGCTCGGGTAGCTATCTGCCATGGGATGGAAAAGGTCAACTGGTCAACTGTCACTTTTAGTAAAGTGCAAGGTTTCGCATTCTGTGACGGCCAGCCTTCTCTTCCTAGGCATCAGTAGATATTGATAGATAAGTTTAACCATTTAATAATCAAGAAAATATGAAGTTAATATTAAGTCGTTTTCGTACAGTTCGTGGCGCCGTAATCGGTCGCCTGTTTCAAGAGATATTAGACCGCAAGGGTGGTCTCATCGACCATGAGCGCATCTGCGATACCGTGGAGCGTGAGGGTGGCAACCTGGCTCCCGGTGAGTATCGGGTGGAGATAGCCAAGTGTTCGTTCCATCATCGCAAGATGCTGTTCCTGCATCGTCTGCAGTCGGAAATTTCGTCTCCTTCTGATGAGGCTCCATTGTCTTGTTCCAGTGAATCCTGTTCGTGTCAATCCAGCGCCTGTCAATCCAGCGCCTGTCAATCCTGTGCCGAAGAGCGCAAGCACCACGAGCGGGGTCATCTCTCGGCCCTTCATGCTGTGAAGTGTCCGATGTTTCAGCCGGGCAATGGTCCCTTCACGCTTCGTCAGGGCGGCATCTTGGTGGGCGAGGCCTGTCCTCCCGGCTTCGTCATCCACAGCCAGGACACCTTCCTCCAACTCTACGACCGCATCAAGAAGGTCATTGCTCGTAAGGGCGAAGTGGTAGTGGAAGTGAAGGAGGAAATGGGGTAAGGAATACCTTAGCAAGAAAAACTGCATTTTCTCGGCTTCGTAGAAGTTTCATTGCGTAAAAATCATCATGTTTTTACGTAATGAAACTATTTTTTTACCGAAAACTCCCCTTGGTACAGAAAAAAAAGCTAACTTTGCAAACGTATGGCAATTTATATTGCTAGTATTTCCCTAGTTTATCATTTAATTATCACAAACTATCATGAAACATCGTTTAGCTTTTTTCTTCATCGCGTTATTGAGCTGTCTGTCTATCTCGGCTCAAAAGTTTGAACTGGATCCTCTTTGGGGAGATTCCATCGAGTGTATGGTAGCCTCGAAGCCCGATTCACTTTGGAAGATAAGCGAGCCTATCCAAAGTGTGAAATTCCCGAAGGGGATGGAAATCGAGTCGTGCGGAAAGGCCAACGGATATTATGTGGCATTCAAGAAGGATGGCGCATCCTATATGGCGTATATGGGAGATCTGAAGTTCAGCGCCGACAATCCTGAGGGCACGGTCAATCCATTGAGCGAGGACACGGTGAAGAAACACTCCGCCTTGGGTCATTTCTATGCCACCTATACGCCTGCTGTGCTGGTACTTATATTGATGGGTATGATTCTGGCCACTTTCTTCGTGGCTCGCAAGAGTTCTCCGGCTGTTCCTTTGGCTCTGAAGGTTATACCGGTTTGCATGCTTCTCATATCCATCATAGAAGTGGTAGGCTACAAGGTTCTTGGTGGAGATATGTTTTGGTGGTGCGACAACGAGCGTTATGGGTTCTTTGGCTCTTTATTCCGGGTAATCCCGTTTGGCGCAGTAGTGGCTTTGCAGTTCTATACATTTAAGATGTTCGAGACCTTGATTTTCGCCGATGTTCCTGATGAGAAGAAAGGCAAACTTAGCCTCAAACCAGCCATGGTGAGTCTTGCCGCCTGCTTACCGGTGTTGATAGCCTATGCCATGATCGTGCAGTTATGGCTTGGATGGCAAGGGATGGTAAGCGACGCCATCATGTTCATCCTTTTCTTGGGTACTTTGGTTTCGGGCATCGCCATCTCTGTCAAGAAGAATGCCGAGGCGCTGGGCGCAGGCAAGGGCTTGATAGTCACCATCTTTACCGTTATTTATCTCGTCGGCCTTTTGATTGCTGCCTGGGGAGTTATCATTGTTCTTCTGAAGATTATCCTTCAGGTGCTGATGGTCATAGCCGGTATCATCGCCCTTTCTGTTTTGGCACAGCGCACCTATTATAAGGGTAGTGATGGACATATCTATGCCAAGAGTGGATTTGAAAACCTTCATCGGGTAGATTAGCAAGGAGGATTATTCATTATTAATCATAAAAAATAGAGTAGTTATGGGAATATTTAGTGGAAAAGGATTTGTAGGCTCTTGCTTTAGAGGGTGGGGCTCTAGTAACATGGCTGTTCAGGCAGTGGGGTGTATGATAGGCATGGTGGTCTTGGTATTTGTCGTCCTGTGGTATGTCGTCAAGTTCTGCTTGCGCATTTTCGACAAGCATCGGGAGAAAGAGGAGTCCAGCAGGTCTGTACAGAACATCACCATGGAAATGGGATACCCGAATTTCAATTTGGGCAATTACTCTGTGGTCTTGGAGCAAGTGAACGATGCTGAGGCTTTAGTCGCTCAGTTGAGTCGTATAAGTGGTTATAGCGAGGAACTAGCCAGGCGTCAGGTGTCGTCATGCCCAACCTGCCTTATGAAAGGACTTGACCAGGAAGGAGCTGATGACATGCAGGTGTTGTTGCAAGTGAATGATTGCTCTGTGGTATCCGTTAAGGAAGTTGGTATTTAGTAGTCTTCGTAAAACTCGTGTCACCGTCATCGGTCGCTTGGGGCAAGATTGGTAACACCTTGAGATTCACCTTGAGATTCACCTTGAGTTCCATCTTGGATACCATAAGAAAAATGCAGCCTCTCTTTATATAATCGAGAGGCTGCATTTCTTTGTTTTTCCTATTTCTTGATTATCCACTGTCCACTATATCCGCTTCCAACGTATTGTATATGAGGAAGTTTGGCGATGCGTCGCCTGATGGTACTTAATCCTTTTTGGGATAATAAAGCTAGTTCTTTTGCTGTAATCTTTGGATTCTTTTTTATCTGTTTTTCTATCCATTCATCTAATTCTCCGTCTTGGAGGACACCTTGAATACCACCTTGAGACTCACCTTGAGTAACATCTTGAGTAACATCATCCCCTTCGATATAATTCATTCAATATCATGGTGCTGAACTTTTGCATGTGCTTCAAGAACGGACTGAAGGCCCAAAAGCTCCTAGCCCAGGGCGTGTGGGGCAAACTTGGGGAAGTTCTTTTTTATTTCTCCTTCAGCTTACTTTGCTCAATCAAATAATCCAGTCGCAGGATTTCGGTATCCTTCTTTTCAAGTAAGGAGATAAACTCATCTTCGATATTCATCTGGTATTGCATATCTGGGTCGGATGCCATTGAAAGAAGCATTTTAATCATATACTCCATATCTGTATCTCCATCATAGGGGGTATAATCTACTTTCAAGAGGTGTTTGTCTTCCTTGCAAGTTCTTGCTTGGTCAAAAATGCTTAATACCTTCTTTTGACTCGAGTTTTGAGTCTTGCTGATTATTGGCAGTTGGACAATAATATTGCCGGGGGCAGGGCATGCAACAGGAGTTTCGAAATCTCCTATACGGTGGGCTAGGAGAAAAACCGTAATCGTTGGGAGAGATTCATCTCCCATACCATCCGAGTTTTTCTCTTCTATATAGCGCTGCCATGCCAGATGCTGGCGAGGTTCCAAGACGTCCGTGTCAACCCAAGTTTTATACAGCCTTATGTTTGTAAGCTCGTTGCTGTTCTCGTTATTCTTTATGCTGGCAACAAATCCCATCTTAAATATCGAAATGCTATTGCTTTTGATATTGCGGAATCCATCTTGGCATATCTTGATGCTGACGACTTTTCTTTGCAAAATCGCAGACAAGAACGTCTTGGTGATGCGCTCTTCTTCCATGATGCGCTTGAACACAGCATCATATAATGGATTGGCTATATAAACTATCATATTATTTTCAATTATCTTTAATCTTTATAATCTACCTTGATCACGATGACGCGTATCGCCTGGTCGCTGGTGTCATTTGCCACCTTGGCGATGTGCCAATCCCTCGGGAAGAAGATGAAGAATTCGCCGGGGGTACTGTCGAAGAAACGGGCCTTCCGGCGGTCGTAGTCGTAGTGGATTACGTCGGGACGATACTTGCAGTTGGGGGTGCTGGAGTAGTGGTCGATCACGCCAAAACGCTCTGTGCCCTTTACTACATACTGAAAATCGATGTGCTTGTTATGACTCTCGCTGCGGCGCTTTTCCAGGGGCTCGTTCTTGCTGTCCTCTACACTTACCACGAGGTCGGAACCCGGAATCTTGTGCTTTCCCTTCGGAATGCTCAGCAAATCGGTCTTTGCCAGATAGTCGAAGAGCGCCTGCCATTGCTGCGGATTCTTCTGATACTGCAGATAGAAATCTGCGAGGTTTACGCTGGAATGTGGCTTCGCCTTGTCGAAACCATTGCGCCAGACGCCGCTCTCTGCCCAAGCTATAGCCTCTTTTATGAGTTCGGGCTTATCGCCGTAATACTGTGTGTAATAACCTCTCTTGCAGCCGCATTTCTGTGCTGAATTATGACAGCAGGTATGCGCACCGGCGGCCATCGATGTACTGAATAAAAGGGCTATGCCCCAGATAATCTTCTTCATTTTGACTTATTAAATTGTAGCGTTAGTTAAATTTGAGGGCAAAAGTACAAAGATTATTCGAGAAAACAAACGGAAAATGGAGATTTCTTCGTATCTTTGCACACATATTTTGTAAGATTATGAAGAAACTGTATATTCTTTTGTGTGGGGCTACGGTGGCCCTGCTGATGGCGGCATGCCAGGGAGGAAAGACGGCTGCTGCTGATGCGGAGGCTGGCGATACCCTGGAGATGAAGTACGCCAAGTTGCTTACCATCGTGAAACATGGTGATGGGGAAGAGGCTTCCGATGAAGCAGAAGGTGTTGATTATCAGTATGCTGAGGCTATCATCGCCAACCCCTGGAAGGCGGGAACGATTCTGCATCGCTACATCCTGATTCCGAAGGGAAAGGAGGGGGATAAGACGGTGGCGATGCTTGCCAGAAGGCGCAGCACGGGAGCGAGATGCACTACCGATACCGTGCGCACACCGGTGGAGAGAAGTGCCGTTTTCATCGCTCCCCATTGCCAGCTGATGTACGAACTGGGCTGCCAGCAGGCCATCCGTGGTGTCTGCGACCTCGATTACATCAATATTCCGGATGTAAGGAAGAGGGCTGCTTCTGCAGGAAATGCTGCTGCCGGAAATTCCATCGTGGATTGCGGTTCGAGCATGGCACCCGACATCGAGCGTATCATCGCCCTGAACCCCGAAGCCATCCTCCTTTCGCCTTTCGAAAACAGCGGAGGATATGGCAAGCTCGACAAACTGCATATCCCCATCATCGAGGCTGCCGACTATATGGAGTCTTCGCCACTGGGCAGGGCGGAATGGATGAAATTCTACGGCATGCTCTTTAAAAAAGACGGGAATGCACCGAAGACCGCTCTTGCTGCATCTTGCGAACCAAAGGCAGATTCGCTCTTTGCGAAGATAGAAAAGGAATATCTGAAGCTGAAAGCTGAGGCTGCCGGGTATCCGAAGGGCCTCTCCATCCTGACCGAAAGAAAAACGGGAAATGTATGGTATGTGCCTGGAGGTCAGAGTACTATCGGTATTCTGCTGAAGGATGCCAACGCCCGTTATATCTTCGAGGACGATGAACATAGCGGAAGTCTGGCGATGAGTCCGGAGCAAATCTTGGCGAAGGGAAAGCTGGTGGATGTATGGGCGTTCAAGTATTTCGGTGGTGCCCCTTTGTCGCAGGCTCAACTGCTTCAGGAATATGACGGCTACAAGGCTCTTGCTGCCTTCAGCCGGGGTAATATCTATCAGGTAGATACCTCTACGGTACCATATTTCGAGCTTACGAGTTTCCATCCCGAACTGCTGCTCAGAGAGTTCATCATTCTGGCTCATGGCGAGCGGTTCGGCAAATTGAGATTCTATAAGAAATAGGGCTTTAATCAGAGATTTTACAAGAAATAGTTTTAGTGAATGAAAACCATCGTTTTAGGGGCAATCGCCATTATCATACTGTTTTTCGCCAACCTGGCATGGGGGAGTGTAAACATCCCATGGCAGGACGTGGGGGCGATTATTTCGGGTTCTCAGACTGACGAAACCTACCGCTATATTCTGTTGGAATCGCGACTGCCGGCAGCGATTGCCGCTTTGCTTTCGGGCGCAGCCCTCGCCACGAGCGGCTTGCTCCTGCAGACAGCCTTCCGCAATCCTCTGGCGGGTCCTGACGTGTTCGGTATCAGCAGTGGAGCCGGACTGGCGGTAGCCATCGTGATGCTTGCCTTTGGCGGCAATATTGCCCTGGATGATTTAGGGGTAGGTTTTCTGGGCGATGCCGGCAACTATGCCATCGGCGGTTTTCTGGCTATCCTCATCGCTGCCTTCATAGGGGCTATGGTGGTGATGGGCATCATCACCTTCTTTTCTGCCATTGTGCGCAGCCATACGGTACTGCTCATCATCGGACTGATGGTGGGCTATCTTGCCAGCAGCGCCATCTCTTTGCTCAATTTCTTCAGTACGGCAGAGGGCGTGAAATCGTATATGGTTTGGGGCATGGGCAGCTTTGGCAATGTTTCGAGCCAGCAGATGATGTTTTTCATCCCGTTAGCCCTCATTGCCCTGGCTGCATCTCTGCTTCTTGTAAAACCGCTGAACGCCATGCTGTTAGGCGAACAGTATGCCGAGAATCTGGGTTTCAACATCAGGCGTCTGCGCATCGTTCTGCTCATCATCACCGGTCTTCTTACGGCTGTGGTTACCGCCTTCTGCGGTCCCATCGCCTTCATCGGCCTGGCAACGCCGCATATCGCCCGCCTCATCATCGGCACGGAGAATCATCGCCGTCTGTTGCCCGTCACGATGCTGATGGGTGCAGCCATAGCCCTTCTCTGCAATCTTTTCTGCACCCTTCCGTCGGACGGTGGCATCATCCCGCTGAATGCCGTCACCCCGCTGTTCGGCGCTCCCGTCATCATCTATGTTTTGGTGAAAAAGAAATGATAGAACATCTTAAAACTAAAGTTTTATGGCTTAGATTAAACCATCTAAGTCCTTAAATAAGGTGTTAGAAAAAGAAACAGCCAACTTTCAATTGGGATATTGAAGGTTGGCTGCTTTTTTATAGTTTTCTTCTGAACTGTCTAATCAGGTACTTGGGATTTCTTCTCATATCCCATAAGTCAACAAGGATAATTCTATCGTATTCTTCATCATACCGATAGATGATTTTCCAATTTTTCATGATGATGGCACTACGGTATGAACGTAAGAAACTCTTCAGAAGAGGTTCTTTTGGCGAAGAGTAAGGGTGAATAGCCAAGCGATTTCGAATGCTTTGGTATGCTTGGTTGAATCGCTTTACTGTGGTAACTCCAAATTCAAATAGAGCATAGGCTAACACTTTTTCTAGCTCCTGGTTAAATGGCTTAGATGGTTTTATATAAGCCATAATCCCTTTGCTTTAAGATGTTCTATCATATCCTCTTCGTCAATGAGACCATTTTGCTCTATGTCGGCTTCTATGGCCTCTATACGGGCTATGGCTTCTTCTTCGTTGATAGGTCCCCATCCTGCAGGTATTCTATCCCATTCAAAATCATCATCGAAGTTATCTTCGGCGATTTTTTTTCCAGGAAGTACAACTGTAGTATTTTCATGATAGGCCGGTGTTGGCTCTTCTGCAAAAGCAGCACCATGGTCTTCCTGTAAGTGATATTTCTTCTCTTTCATACCTTTTCTTTTTTATTTGTGGCAAAGATAATGCAAACGAGTGCAATGAAAGCTTGCTTTCAGATTGCCGAGTGCAGTTTATCTTATGCAAAGATATGAAGAATTATTTAAATATCCAAGAACATTTGAAAAAATATTATTTTCTCCGTCTATTTTTTTTGCCATGATGTTATCAGAACCTTACTTATTCACGACATTAATCGGGTTGCCCTCGAGAAATGCCTTTACGTTGGCGGCTACCTGCTTGTTCAGGCGCTCGCGAGCCTCGTAGGTAGCCCAGGCAATATGAGGGGTGAGGTAGGCATTAGGCTCGCCGAAGAGCGGATTCTCCTTTGATGGCGGCTCCTGAGCCATTACGTCGGCACAGTAGGCACCCAGACTGCCTTCGTGGAGGGCAGCAGCTACGGCCTCCTCATCTACCAGCGGACCGCGACCCGTATTAACCAGGATGGCGGTATCCTTCATCTTCTCCAGACTCTCCTTATTGATGAAATGATAGGTGTCATCAGAAAGCGGACAATGGAGCGAGAGAATATCGCTCGTGGCAAGCAAACCCTCCTTGCTCACCTTCTGGATCCACTCAGGCAGATTGCTCGAATTCTTGCTGGTGCAGGCACAGATGTTCATGCCAAACTGGCGGGCGATGTTGGCAACCTTCATGCCGATATTGCCCAATCCCATGATACCCAGGGTCTTGCCGGCAAGCTCCATCAGTGGGGTATCCCAATAACAGAAATCCTTGTTGTAAGCCCAGCGCTCGTTGCGGTTCTCCTGGGTATAATGCTCTACGCGGTTGGTTACGGCAAGGATGAGGGCAAAGGTCATCTGCGCCACACTATCTGTGCTGTAGGCAGGAATATTGGTTACGATGATGCCCTGTTTCTTGGCAGCCTCGATGTCTACCACGTTGAAACCGGTAGCCTGGATACCGATGTATTTCAGTTTAGGAAGCTGCGCCAGCGTCTCTGCATCTATCTGCACCTTGTTCAGAAGGATGATGTCGGCATCCTTGGCACGTTCCACTTTCTCTGCATCTGATGTGCGAGGATAAACTACCACCTCGCCCAGTTTCTCCAGAAGATGATAATCCAAATCTCCCGGGTTTGCGGCATAGCCGTCTAGAATAACAATCTTCATAAATTTTTCCCGTTTTCTGTTGTTATAATCAAGACCCATCTGTCCTGACAAATCTGAGTCTGAGTTTATTTTAACGGGAAAAGCCTTCCCCCTGAGAAAGAGAAAGGCTTTTCCGTATGTATGGTTTATTCGTTCATCAAGTAGTTCTTGAATGATGCGAAATCCTTGGTCATCTGGATGCTCTTCTTCTCACCCTTCATGAATTCTGCAAGGCGTGCAGGAATCTCAATGTCGCTGTCAAGGATGCTGTCTACCTTCTCCTTGAACTTGGCTGGATGAGCGGTCTCGAGGAACACGCCAACCTCACCTGGCTTCAACTGCTCCTTCAGGGCGCGATAGCCGCAAGCTCCGTGAGGGTCAAGCACATACTTAGTTTCATTGTAGCACTGCTTCATGGTTTCTGCAATCTGCTCGTCCTTGTATGTAGCACCACCGATGTAGGCAGCGATGGCATCATGATCGCCCTTGTAGAGGTCGTAGATGCGGGCAAAGTTTGATGGGGCGCCTACGTCCATGGCATTGGCGATGGTCTGCTTGCTAGGCTGTGGATTGTACTTGCCTGTCTGCAGATACTCGTAGAAGATATCGTTGGCGTTGTTGGCTGCGATGAAGCGGTGGATAGGCAATCCCATCTCATGGCCGAAGAGTCCGGCTGTGATGTTGCCGAAGTTGCCGCTAGGCACGCAGATAACCAGCTTGTCGGCGAGACCCTTCTCCTTCATGCGGGCATAGGCATTGAAATAATAGAATGCCTGAGGCAGGAAGCGGGCTACGTTGATAGAGTTGGCTGAGGTGAGCTTCATGTGCTTGTTGAGTTCCTCATCCATGAACGCAGACTTCACCAGTGCCTGACAGTCGTCGAATACGCCATCTACCTCGAGGGCTGTGATGTTCTGACCGAGGGTAGTGAACTGGCTCTCCTGAATCTTGCTCACCTTGCCCTTAGGATAGAGCACGTAAACATGGATGCCGTCAACGCCGAGGAAACCGTTGGCAACAGCCGAACCGGTATCGCCCGATGTAGCTACGAGCACATTCACCTCTTCCTTGCCCTCCTGACGTACGAAGTACTGCAGGAGACGGGCCATGAAGCGCGCACCCACATCCTTGAAGGCGAGGGTAGGACCATGGAACAGCTCGAGAGAGTAGATATTTGGCTCTACCTCGACTACAGGGCAGTCGAATGCCAGGGTATCGTATACAATCTTCTTCAATGACTCGGCATCAACGTCCTCGCCAAAGAAGGCATCAGCTACCTTGTAGGCAATCTCCTGGAAGGAGAGTTTCTCGATGTTGTCGAAGAAATCCTGTGGCAACTTCTTGATGATTTCTGGCATATAGAGACCACGGTCTTCTGCCAGACCTTTAACTACCGCCTTGTGAAGGTCGGCGATGGGTGCTTTCTTATTTGTTGAATAATATTTCATTGTAATTCTAGTTTAAAATTTATAGTTTATAGTTTATAGGGCAATCTTGTATTAAGCAGACTTGCTATAAACTATAAACTGTTAACTATTAACTTAGTTGATTCCCATAAATGTGTTCATGAATTCCTGCAGCTGCAGCATGCCGTAACCGCCACTCACGCAGCTTACCTCGTCATACTTCTCTACGCTATCCGGCTCAATGCCAGGGTAATAGATGATGAAAGGCACAGGCTCCTTTACGTGGGTACGTATCTCTACCGGAGTAGGATGGTCGGGGAGAACAGCGATGCATACCGGCTCGTCCCAAGTGCTTACCTCATCGAAGATAGGCTTGATGAGTCGCTGGTCGAGGTTCTCAATAGTCTTCAGCTTCAGCTCCAGATCGCCATCATGACCTGCCTCATCGCTTGCCTCTACGTGAACATAAACGAAGTCGTCGCCATCCTTCAATGCCTGGATAGCTGCGGCTGCCTTGCCCTCGTAGTTGGTATTGGCAAGACCCGTAGCGCCCTCAACGATGATGTTGCGCAGACCGGCGTAATGGCCGATGCCTCGAATCAGGTCTACGGCAGAAATCACGGAACCCTTCTTGATCTGTGGATACATCTGGGAGAGGGTGAGCATGTGCGGACGGTAACCACCGCCCCAAGGCCAGATAAGATTGGCCATTCGTTCGCCACGCTCCTTGCGCGCCACATTGAAAGGATGATTCTCCAGGAGTTCCTGACTCTCGAGAATCAGCTGGTTCAGAAGGTCGGCTGTATCACGACGGCTGATGTGACCCTCATCGCCTCCAATCTCCGGCAAGATAGGTTTCACCATCAGCTTATGCCATTCCTCGTTGGGATGATCATGAGGTGGGGCACAGTCGATATGCTTGTTTCCGTGCTTCACCACCAGAAGATGGCGATACTGGATGCCGGTAACAAACTTGACATCAGGATATTTCTTGCCGAGGGTATCGTTGAGATACTTGATGAGCACATCCGCATCTTCCGTTTCCAGGTTACCACCGTTGTGGGTGATAATCTTGCCGTCCTGCACATTGATGATGTTGCAGCGCAGGGCAAGGTCGGTAGGCTCCAGTTCATAGCCGATGCTGGCAGCCTCCAGCGGTCCGCGTCCTTCGTAAACTTCGTTCTGGTCGTAGCCCATGATAGAGCTGTTGGCAACCTCAGAACCCGGATGGAATCCATCTGGCACGGTAACGAGTCTTCCTGTCTTGCCCTTCTTGGCAAGCATATCCATATAGGGTTTGTTGGCGTATTGCAGGAGTGTCTTTCCACCCAGTCTTTCTACCGGGTGGTCAGCCATTCCGTCGCCAAGAATGATAATATGTTTCATCTCTTCTTTTAATGTTAAGTGTTAAATGTTAGCGATACTCATGATGTTGGCGAATACACCGGCAGCAGTTACGCTGGCTCCGGCACCATAGCCCTGAATCATCATAGGGTATTCCTTATAGCGCTCAGTGGTGAGCAGCACGATGTTGTTGGAGCCTTCCAGATTGTAGAACGGATGCTCAGGACCCACAGCCTGCAAACCTACGCTAGTCTTGCCGCCATCCAGGGTAGCAACGAAGCGCCAGCGTTTGTGCTCTACATCGAGTGCCTTGCGCTTAGCCTCGAAATCGGCATCGAGCTCAGGAAGTTTCTTCCAGAAGTTGTCGAGCGAACCCTTGAAGTATTTGTCTGGCACGAAGAGGTTCTTCTCTACATCTTCCTGCTCTACGCGGTAACCTGCCTCGCGGGAGAGAATCACCAGCTTGCGAATCACGTCCATACCGCTCAGGTCGATACGTGGATCTGGCTCGCTGTAGCCCTTCTCCTTAGCCAGTCTCACGGTCTCAGAGAATGGGACGACGCTGGAGATGGCGTTGAAGATAAAGTTTAGCGTACCCGAGAGAACTGCCTCAATCTTAAGGATTTTATCTCCGGAGTTGCGAAGGTCGTTGATGGTTCCGATGATAGGGAGACCGGCACCTACGTTGGTCTCGAAACGGAATACCACGCCACGCTGGATGGCTGTCTTCTTCAGTTTCTCGTAGTTCTCATATTCGCTTGATGCAGCAATCTTGTTGGCTGCGATTATGCTTACGTTGTGCTCCAGCAGACTCTGGTAGAGGGCGGCCACATCCTTGCTGGCTGTACAGTCTACAAACACGCTGTTGAAGATGTTCATCGCCAGGATGGTATCGCGCAGAACCTCTGGAGTGCTTGGGTCTGATTTCTTCAGTTCCTCGCTGTAGTTCTCGAGATCAATACCATCGCGGTTGAAGATGGCGTTCTTGGAAGAAGCGATACCCACCACGTTGAGCTTCAGCTTGCTGCGCTCCATGAGGTCGGCATACTGGTTCTTGATCTGCTCGATGAGCTTTCCGCCCACGGTACCTACACCGCAGATGAAGAGGTTCAGAACCTTGTATTCTGAAAGGAAGAAACTGTCGTGGAGCACGTTGAGTGACTTTCTCAGATAATCGCTCTTCACTACGAACGAGATGTTGGTCTCTGAAGCACCCTGTGCACAGGCGATGACGGAAATACCGCTACGGCCAAGGGTTCCGAAGAGCTTACCGGCGATACCGGCAGCATGCTTCATGTTTTCACCCACGATGGCGATAGTAGCGAGACCCTTCTCTGCGTGCATTGGGAACATGGCACCATCGGCAATCTCGTTGTGGAACTCATTGTTCAATACCTTTACAGCCTCTTCTACATCCTGCTCGCGCACACCGATAGAGGTTGAGTTCTCAGATGATGCCTGTGACACCATGAACACAGAGATGCCCTCGTTGGCAAGAGCGGTGAAGATACGGCGGTTTACACCAATCACACCGACCATGGAAAGACCGGTTACGGTGATGAGCGCTGTACCGTTGATAGAAGAGATACCCTTGATAGGCTTCTGGTCGCCATCTATCTTGTTCTTGATGATGGTGCCCGGAGCATCTGGGTTGAAGGTGTTCTTAACCTTGATAGGAATATTCTTGACACAAACCGGGTAGATGGTTGGAGGGTAGATGACCTTTGCACCAAAGTTGCAAAGCTCCATCGCCTCAACGTAACTCAGTTCGTTGATGGTATAAGCTGATTTGATGACACGTGGGTCGGCGGTCATGAAACCGTCTACATCAGTCCAGATTTCGAGCACTTCTGCATCGAGGGCAGCTGCTATGATGGCTGCTGTGTAGTCGCTACCGCCACGGCCAAGGTTGGTGGTGCGGTCTGTGTTCTTGTCACGACTGATAAAACCCGGAACGAGAGATATGCGTGGAATTTCTGCAAAGGCTTCTTTTACCAGTTTGTTGGTCAGCTCGCTGTCGAGTACATGCTTGCCTTTGCCGTTCTTGCGCTCAGTCTTGATGAAGTTGCGGGAGTCGAACCATTTGGCTCCACGAATCAATGTGGCAACAATCTTGGAACTGAGTCTTTCACCATAACTCACGATGGCATCCTGCGTTTTCTCGCTGAGGTCGTGGATGAGGTACACACCAAAATAGATGCTCTTCAACTGCTCGAAGAGGGCATCAACCGATTTGAATAAGTTTTCTCTGTCTGTTGTGTCGGTGATGATGGTGTCTATCATCTTGTGGTGGCGATCAACCATGGCTTCGAATTCTACTTTCCACTGTTCATCACCCTGGAGGGCAAGTTGAGAGGTTTGCAAGAGTTTGTCCGTGATACCGCCAAGCGCGCTCACGACAACCACTACACTCTGTTTCTTAGCCTCGTTTTCAACGATACGTTTCAAGCTGAGGATGCTTTTTACGGAACCAACCGATGTTCCGCCGAATTTTAATACTTTCATATGTTCTTGAATTTTACGTTGGTAATGTAATGCCTCCCCCGAAACGACCGGGGCCGAAGCAGAACTTGTGGGCAAAAGTACGAATAATATATCAAACTGCCAAGGATTTGCTCAAAAAAGTTACAATTTGTTTTTGAATCCTTGTTTGCGTGCAGTTTTTTATGGGGCCGTATGTTGAGTTTTGATGGAAGCGAATCAGTTTGGGGTGTTTATGATTTTTCCGATGACGATTCCTGCTATTGCCATACCGAAGGAAGCGGTGATGTGGCAGAGCGAGCCGTTGATCTGCGCCTTCGTCGAACACCATTCGTGCTCCACTAACTGCTGGTCGCCGGGAGCGTCGTAGACGGCAGTCTCTGTGCCTCTCTCGCCGCTGAGCAATTTGGCCTTGGGGCAGAGGCAGCCTCCGGTGCCGCAGGCTTTGTTCACGCCCAGGTTCTGCATCGGCTTCTCCTCGCTGTATACGCATTGGAACTTGCGGCGGGGGAAGGTCTTGTCCTTCTTGAATTTCTTGCGCAAGGCCCGTGCCAAGGGGTCGCCCTCTACCTTCCAGAACTCAGCCTTCCTGATCATGAAGGGGTCGCAGCGCAGGGCTGCACCCATGGAGGAGACGAAGGTGATGTGTCGGGGCAGGGCTGTGGCACGTAGAATGAGGTCGGCCTTGTCCTTGAGCGAGTCGATGGCGTCGATGATGTAGTCGTATTCCTCCATGTGGAACTCGTCGGCAGTCTTGGCCTCGTAGATTTTCTGATAGGCTGTGATGTTGGCGTTGGGGTTGATTTCGAGAAGGCGTTCGCGTAGTGCGTCGACCTTCACCTGTCCGATGGTGCGGCTTGTGGCCATGAGCTGTCGGTTGCAGTTGGTCACGCAGACGCGGTCGCTGTCCACGATGGTGATGTGGCGCACTCCGCTTCGCACGAGTCCCTCGGCGCACCATGATCCTACACCTCCTATTCCGAAGATGAGCACGCGTGCTGCCTGCAGTTTCTCAAGATTGTCTTTTCCCAAGAGCAGTTCTGTGCGTCGTTGCATTCCTTGCTCCATTCTTGTTATTTTGTCTCCCATCTTTTCTTGAAAATGTGTAATGTGTTGTGTTTTATGTGTTATTTTAATTTGCAAAGGTACAAAATAATCACTCAATTTTTGCAATGGGGAAGTTAAAGAAATTAAAGAAGTGTTCAGGTGGTAGCCACCGTGGTGAGCATCCTCTACAGCATCGTGGTGACCTACATCATCTTCAAGGTAGTGGACAAGACTGTCTGATTTTTGTAACATCTGAACCCATCGGCGGTTCGATCGTCGGTAGATATATAGAGAGAAGGTTTTCCCCCTGTAGAACTCCTGTAACGACATTGTAGCATTCTTTATGGCCTAATTAAAACCGCTGTAACCTTATTGACACATGATAGCCGTACTTTTGCACCCGGAATTTAACAAAGAATATTTTATAGTCATATTTTAAAAAAAGAAAATGGAAAAGAAAATTTCGGGAAAGCATGGCAACAGAGTTGCTGTGATGAAAGAGAGAATGGCAGCTGTGGTTTTGGCTTCAGCATTATTGTTGGGCGGCGGCTTGACTGCAAAGGCTCAAAACACGGCAGTAACCACCTGCTCGCAGAGTGCGGCGACCGCCATACAGCAGAATCCTAACTGGAAGGCGAATGCTACAGAATGGCAGAAGCTGAAGGGCGAAATCACACTCTACATGACCAACGACATGGGCCGCAACGGCTATTACGACCAGAAACCCATTGCCGAACTGATGGGCGAGATGGCCGACGTGGTAGGTCCTGAGTGCGTGATTGCAGCAGGCGACATTCATCATTTCAACGGAGTGGCTTCCACCCAGGACCCATTGTGGCTCACCAATTACGAATGGGTTTACTCTCATCCCGAACTGATGCTCGACTGGTTCGCCGTTTGCGGCAACCATGAGTATCGTGGCAACACACAGGCTTTCATGGACTACGGCAAGGTGAGCCGCCGCTGGATGATGAGAGAGAAATATTACACCAAGGTGTTCGACCACAAGGGAACCACCCTTCGCGTGGTGTTCCTCGACACCACTCCTCTCATCGACTCTTACCGCAAGGCCTCTGTCAAATATCCCGATGCCTGCAAGCAGGATGTGGAGGCTCAGCTCGCCTGGCTCGACGAGACCCTGAAGAATGCCAAGGAAGACTGGGTGATTGTAGTGGGCCATCATCCCATCTATGCCTACACCACGAAGAAGGAGAGCGAGCGTCTCGACATGCAGAACCGCCTGTTGCCCGTACTCCATAAATATAATAATGTGGCCATCTACGCCTGCGGACACATCCACAACTTCCAGCACATCCAGAAGAAGGGCGACAACATCGACTACGTGGTCAACTCCTCTTCATCTCTGGCCCGTCCCGTGAAGCCTACCGATGGTACTGTGTTCTGCAGTTCAGCTGACGGTTTCTCGGTCATTTCAGCCGACAAGAAGCAGCTCCGAATGTCGATGATCGACAAGGACGGAAAAATCATCCACACCATAGAAAAGGTGAAGAAGTAAATTCAAATCGAAAAAATCATTATACAGGAAAATTTTATGAATCTCAAGAAAGTATTATTCTCGGCCCTGATGCTGACAGCCACAGGCGCGGCAGTCGCCGTGACAGAACCCGAAAGCAATGTCCTGATGGGCGGAGTCATCAGCGGACGTGTTGTCGACGCAGAGCATCAGGCTTTGCCAGGAGCAACCATCATGGTGGAAGATTTGCATACAGGAGTAACAAGCGATGTGAACGGTTTCTACACCCTGCCCAACATGAAGCTCGGAACCTACAAGGTGAAGGTGTCCTACGTGGGCTATTCTCCCAAGACCTACGTCATCAAGCTGGTGGGCAAGAACGTGGAGCGAAACATCGTCCTGAGCGAGGGCAACGAGCTCAAGGAAGTGGTGGTGAACGGAGCCTTCTACGGTCAGCGCAAGGCCCTGCAGATGCAGAAGGAGAACATGGGTGTGACCAATGTGGTGAGCGCCGACCAGGTGGGCAAGTTCCCCGACTCTAACATCGGCGACGCCCTGAAACGCATCAACGGCATCAACGTGCAGTACGACCAGGGTGAGGCCAGGTTCGGACAGGTGAGAGGCACTTCTGCCGACCTTACCTCGGTGACCGTCAACGGCAACAGAATGCCTTCGGCAGAGGGCGACACCCGCAACGTGCAGCTCGACCTGATTCCTGCCGACCTGATTCAGACCATCGAGGTGAACAAGGTGGTGACCTCCGACATGGACGGCGACGCCATCGGAGGCGAAATCAACCTCGTGACCAAAAACACCCCCAGCCACCAGGTGCTCAACTTCAACGTCGGTTCAGGCTACACATGGATCAGCGGCAAACCACAATGGGACCTGGCAGCAACATGGGGCAACCGATTCTTCCAGAACCGACTGGGCATCATGGCCTCTGCCTCTTATCAGTATGCTCCCGGAGGTTCCGACAATACCGAGTTCGAATACGAGGAGAACGACGACAAGGAGATAGAGCTGAAGGAGGCTCAGGTGCGCCAGTACTACGTCACCCGTGAGCGTCAGAGCTACTCCCTGGCTTTAGACTATAAGTTCAACCCCCTGCACAAGATTTCGTTCAAGGGCATTTACAATCGTCGCAGCGACTGGGAGAACCGTTACCGCATCAGCTACAAGAAGCTGAACAGCAAGGCATCCAAGCAGAGCGTCGTGTTACAGACCAAGGCGGGCTCGTCCGACCAGAAGAACGCCCGACTGGAGTTGCAGCAGACCATGGACTACACCCTCGACGGAGAGCACCAGCTGGGCAACCTGAAGATGGACTGGGCTGCCAGCTACTCGCGAGCCACCGAGGAGCGACCCAACGAGCGCTATGCTTCCTATAAATATAAATATGGTAAGAGTGAAACTGAGTTCATCGACTTCGGCGACGGCTTCCAGAACGTGGGCGACAAGCAGCCTTACTACGCCAAATCGCTCCCATCACTCGACGACAGCCACTGGGTGCTCGACGAGCTCAACAACTCCAACCAGGACATCGTGGAGAACGAGTGGAAGGGACGACTCAACTTCACCCTGCCGCTCTGCAAGGGTCTCTACGGCAACACCCTGAAGTTTGGTGCCAAGTACACCAGCAAGAACAAGAAGCGCACCACCTCATTCTTCAACTACGACCCCGAGGAGGTGCTGGGCGACGACTGGCGCAGCAACACCTCGCTGCAGATTCGCGACGGCTTCATGCCGGGCAGCCAGTATCCTGCCAACTCGCCATTCATCTCGATCAGCACGTTGGGCAAAATCGACTTCAGCCAGTATGAGGGAACAGAGAACTACGAGGAGGAAGCCGGCAACTATAAGATCCGCGAGCAGATAACAGCCGGTTACCTGCGCTTCGACCAGAAGATAGGCAAGAAACTCTCAGCCACCCTGGGTCTGCGCGTGGAGCGTACCGACCTGAAGACCAGCGGCTACAATGTGGACATTCCCGAGGACGGCGACCCAACCATGAAGCCTACAGGCGACATCAAGAGTCACTATACAGACCTCCTGCCAAGCCTCTTGCTGAAGTACAAATACTCGGACGACGGAAGCCTCAGAGCCTCCATCACCAAGACCATCTCGCGTCCTAAGTATTCGGCACTTATCGCCAACAAGACCTTCAATATTGCCGACGAGGAGGCTACCATCGGCGATCCTAACACCAAGCCGGCAAGAGCGCTCAACATCGACCTCTCTGCCGACCACTACTTCAAGAGTGTGGGACTGGTGAGCCTGGGACTCTTCTATAAGGACATCAAGAACGTGAACGTGGAGTGGGCTTCCAACAAATACTTGGGCAGCGACCTCGGACTCTCGGGCGACAATGCCGACAAGCAGTTTGCGGTGACTCAGAACATCAACGCCTACGACGCCCGTGTGTATGGTGTGGAAGTGGCTTATCAGCGCGACTTCGGTTTCATCACACCAGCCCTGAAATGCCTCGGCTTCTACGGCAACTACACCTACACTCACAGCACCACGCGCAACTTCAACGAGCGCCTCGGCATCGAGGACGGCGACGACGTGAAGGTGGCAGGCTCGCCTGAGCATACTGCCAATGCCTCGCTCTTCTTCGAGAAGTGTGGACTGAGCCTCCGTCTGTCTTACAACTTTGCTTCTTCGTTCATCGACCAGATGAGCACCAGCCGTGCTCTCGACCGCTACTACGACAACGTGAACTATCTCGACCTCAACGCCAGCTACACCTGGGGAAAGAAGCAGAAGTTTACAGTCTACGCCAACGCCAACAACCTGCTCAACCAGCCTTTGCGCTACTATCAGGGTGAGAAGAACCGCACCATGCAAGTGGAGTACTACGGAGTGAAGATCAACGCAGGTATTAAGGTCAACCTGTAAGGGACATAATCAGCACGCCCTACCTTACAGTGCGTGCTGTTTTGCGAACGTTTCGATAAAAATGTCATACGATTGTAACACGTTCTACATCATGGTGTAATATGGCTCTTGTACTTTTGCATCAGAAAAAAGAAACATGAATTAAATGATTAGGCTTATGGAACTGACAATGAATCAAGCCAACATGAATCTTGGCAACGCAAACGCAGAGTGGGGCAGTACGGGATGGAGAATGCCAGAGTTTGGCTTTCAGAAGTACGTGGCAGAAGTTGTGAAAAGCATTTTTCACACCATCCACAGCAGTTTCGATTATCACAGTAAGGCAACAACCCGCGAGCTGCTTGTCTTCCTGGTCTACGCCGTTGTGCTTCAGGGCGTTCTGATTCCTACCGAGTCTTACACCACGCTTCATGCCGATGCGAGCATGATGGCAGCAGCAGGACTTGCCGACCTCGTGGCCTGCATCATTCCAGGCGTCGCCTTGGTGTGGAGAAGGATAAAAAGCCATTCGAAACTTCAATAAAATTTTTGTCGGTTGCAGGAAAAAATGTAACTTTGCAGTCGTAACATTTTCAAAAGACTCAAAGCTGCATTTATGAAAAGTCCTCAAACCATCGTCGCCCTTACGGCAGCAACCCTGTTGTTGGTTGTGCTCTTCGTGCTCAACCTCGCCATGGGAAGCGTCAGCATTCCCCTGGCCGACGTATGGGCAGTTCTTACAGGAAACGTTACGGGAGAAGCGTCCGACACCTGGCGCTTCATCATCATAGAGTCGCGACTGCCTCAAGCCATGATGGCGCTGATGGGAGGAGCGGCTCTTGCTGTTAGCGGACTCCTGTTGCAAACCACCTTCCGCAATCCTTTGGCGGGTCCCGATGTGTTTGGCATCAACTGCGGAGCAGCCCTTGCGGTGGCAGTCGTCATGCTGGGCATGGGCGGCAGTCTGTCGGCAGGCTCCCTCTCCCTGGCGGGTTATGCGGCGGTTCTGTTTTCGGCTTTGGTGGGCGCCTTGGCGGTGACGGCGCTCATCTCGGCCCTTTCGGCTGTAGTGCGCAGCAGCACCATGCTGCTCATCATCGGTTTGATGATCGGTTATCTGGCCAACAGCGCCATCACGCTGCTCAACTTCTTTGCCACGAGCGAGGGCGTGAAGTCTTACACCGTCTGGGGAATGGGCAGTTTCGGTAACGTCTCGCTCGCCAGCATCCCTGTAGCAGCCGTGGTGATCGGTCTTTTCCTCCTGGCGGCTTTGGCGCTTGTCAAGCCTCTCAATGCCTTTCTCTTGGGCGAGCTGTATGCAGAAAACCTGGGTTACGACACCCGCAAGCTCCGTCTTCTGCTGCTCCTTGTCACAGGCGTTCTCACCGCCACGGTCACCGCCTTCTGTGGACCCATCGCCTTCATCGGTTTGGCCACGCCCCACATCGCGCGTCTCTTCGTCACGACCGAGAATCATCGAGTTCTCTTGCCCTCCACGATGCTCTTGGGTTCAGTCATCGCCCTGCTGTGCAACTGGCTTTGCGCCCTTCCCACCCAGAACGGCATGATTCCCCTCGGAGCAGTCACCCCACTTCTTGGTGCCCCCGTCATCATCTACGTGCTGCTGAAAAGGAGGTAGTTTAACATTATCTTCTTGTTTTGCCAAATACATCAGAATGTGTACCGGTTGTCAGCATCAAGAGAGTCAACTCATCATCATCCTGCTCCCAAACTAACAACCAATCTGGTTTTATATGCGCCTCCCATTCACCTTCATGGTTGCCATGAAGGATGTGTGGTTTATATTCTGATGGCAGGCTACCATTTTCTACCAATATGGCTATGGCCTTTCTTAGTTCTTCTATTGGATAGCCACGCTTTTTGCAAAGCTTTAAAGCCTTGTCAAATCTTTTGGTTGTACCAAACTTATACATCATTCCCCTAAAACAGTGTCAAACATTTCGTCAACAGAATTCCATTGGGTTACTCTACCTTGCGCCTTGTCCTCTTCGGCAAGTTCCAAATCTGTCTTATTAGGTCTCAGAATAGAAATAGAACTAACACCATTCAACATTTTGATGGCGTTTTTCAGCTTTGTCAACATAGCAGGATCAGATACAGTTACCAAAAGCTGCGGTTCATTTATTACTGAAGTATTCATAATTACTCCTTATTTAAAATATACATTCCATTACATGGCACCTTTTCTCGCCATGGCATAACTAGAGCAAACTCGGTTCTGCCCATTTGGTTTAACGAAAAAGGTTGATTTTTCATCAGCAAAAATACGTTTTATTTCTGAAACCACCAAGCAAAAACCAATAAACCCCATAACACAAGTATCATATCTCTTCCAACAATGGCGAGAGATAGA
>ENA-OUQH01000267-OUQH01000267.1-human-gut-metagenome-genome-assembly--contig:-NODE-267-length-40984-cov-25.292458_pt1 | contig 40984 bp, 27 predicted proteins | sample MGYA00237948_ERZ548828 | MGnify/ENA primary metagenome ERZ548828 (study PRJEB26490, sample SAMN05194711) | human gut metagenome | biome: terrestrial biome; feature: human-associated habitat; material...
ACCTTTATGCTGGCGTGATGGTTAACGGAGTATATCAGCCGACAACGGAGGGAACACCGCAAGGCGGCCCTCTCAGTCCGCTGTTGAGCAACATTGTGCTCAACGAACTGGACAAGGAACTGGAGCGCCGCGGTCATCCTTTCGTGCGTTACGCAGATGACAGCCTAATCTTCTGCAAAACCAAGAGGGTTGCTATAAACTGATAAATTTTTTATATTTGCATTGCGTAAATATTCGCAACACACTGCGTAAAATGTAAAACAATGTATAAAAGAGCTGAATACCAGATAATTAAGAATCGTCTTGAAGAACCAAGAAAGTTTATTCAAGTCGTGATGGGTGCCCGTCAGGTAGGGAAATCAACCGTCGTGAAGCAGGTCCTGAAAGATCTGGACTTGCCATATCTCTTTTATTCGGCAGATAATGTTCCGGCATCAAACACTGCTTGGGTTTCAGACTGCTGGGAAGCTGTCCGAAGCCTTAAACGGAGCAACAACTGGGAAACCGCAATCCTTGTAATCGACGAGATTCAGAAAGTTTCGAACTGGAGCGAGGTTGTAAAGAAGGAATGGGACGATGACTCTTTCAATGACACGAACATTAAGGTGTTGCTTCTTGGAAGCAGCCGTGTGCGGCTTGAGAAAGGTCTTTCCGAATCATTGGCAGGACGCTTTGAGGAGATAAGGATGGGCCATTGGAGCTATGTCGAGATGAGGGACTGTTTCGGATGGTCTCTTGACCAGTACATATTTTATGGAGGGTATCCTGGTGCAGCACCTCTGGTTGGTGATGAAGACCGTTTCCAGCAGTATATCCAATCGGCCATAATAGACGCAACGATAAACAAGGACATACTGATGGACACGCCTATCGGGAAACCTGCTCTTCTTCGTCAGACATTTGAACTTGGGGCGGCCTATTCCGGAGAACTTCTGTCTTTGAACAAGATGCTCGGCTCACTCCAGGATGCCGGAAACACATCGACTCTTTCCGGATATCTGAATCTTCTGGCTGAAAGCGGTCTTCTGTGCGGTCTTCAGAAATACAGCATCGATATGGCGAGACGGAGAGCCAGCATCCCGAAACTCCAGGTGTATAACAATGCATTGAAGATGGTGTACAGCCCGATGCCATTTAATCAAGCTGTCCTCGACAGAAAGTCGTGGGGACGCATATTTGAGTCTGGGGTCGGGGCCTATCTTGTCAGTCAGGCATTTGTCCACCGATTCGACGTGTTCTATTGGCGCGAGCGCAATGACGAGGTGGATTTCATACTTCGCAAGAAGAATTCATTGGTGGCAATTGAGGTCAAGGGCAATGCTGAGAAACGTACTGAAGGTTTGGATAAGTTCCGTGAGCTTTTCAAGCCGACATCGTCATTCATTGTCGGCGACGGCGGCATCAAGGCCGAAGAATTCATGTCGATGGACTTGATGAAGTTATTTTGAGCCGATTGTGTCCTCGATTTCATCAAATCCGAATTTAGCGAAATGCCTTGCATAAACTGAACGGCGGAAAGTTAGATTCCCTTCCGCCGTTCTAATCTTTGTTCGTCCAGCGCGAACATGCTCTAATGGGTGCAAGTCCCTAAGTAACGTGAAAAAAATGACCTGGCTCAGATTAGGAGAAGATTTTCGAGGATAGATCTATTTTCGAAGAAGGAGTGTGCCGGTGGCACATGACTGATGAGAAAACAGATATAGACCTAAAAGATTCCTTAAGATGAGGCTGGTTATTTTTGGAAGGTTACAGCCAAAGGCAAGGGTGTCCGCCGCGAGACGGAATCTGAAGGAAGCCATCTGCAAACATCTGGTCTGACGGACAGAAACCCGATATTAGGCCTAATGGCGAGGATAAGATTGCACAAGAAATCGAAGTCCGATAACCATCCGAAATCGCCCAAGGCCCGTTTACAGTCACTGAAGATATTTGCAAGTGTTTGAAGTTAGTCTCAGATTTTTGTCTGTGTCAGCGCCGTCTGTTTCGCTGTGCGATTTTCGTAAACGTCTCCGGAGTTGCGTATTGACGCGCTGCCACCGGTTCCGTACTTTTCCTTTCTGCCAGCGGTTCAGTACTTTTGCTCTCTGGTATGATTTTCGGTATGATTTTCGACCCTCTTGACAGGTAAGGTTATCTGTAATTACTTGTATCTTAATTGATTAAGTGACAAGTCTCTTGCCAAGAGGTGTCAATGAAAGGTGGTCTTGGCAGATCCCTTTCCTAGCTCTAATCTCGCAATGCTCTCAATTTCAGAATCTTACCGCGAATGTGCCCGGAATCACGCCTGCCAAGAAGGTCGAAATTTTGCGCCTGTCCAAGCTGATAAGCCTAATATCGACACGCAGGGAAGGGCCGGACTTTATTTGAAGTAAGTCTGATGAAGAAACTCTATGGAGGAAGGAAAGCAGAAAACGAAAGTGAGGGTGTGTCATAATGCCCAAATAGAAAGGTTCACCCCTGCTACAGATAACTGCAACAGGGGTGATTTCTTCAAAAAAGGAGTTTTGATACACCTTCACTCGATTATATAAGGTGAGTTGGAGTTGTCGGAAGGCTCCGCCAGAGTTCCGATTTGATCCTTCGGGAGTTGCTCACCCAAGCCAACACCTGTTCCTGTTTCTGGATTCTCAGCATCATCCTGTCCGCGGCATGCTTATTTTATATTGTTTCAATAAATATTGAGATTGCTGCGATTTCTCGCAGAATTTATTTTGAGATACATTTTCCGTGTCTACTTCTCGCGCGCGGTACACTTTCTGTCTCTAAAAATGCGGACAGCCGGCATCATGTCCAATATAAATTTGCGCTGAGTTGTATTATTATCAAAATAAAAATTGCGGAAAGTCGCTGAGCAGACTATTTGTCGTAAATTTTATTCTTTATAGCTGCTTGGTGCAGTGCCGAACTGCTTTTTGAATGACTTGGAGAATACGGAGACAGTGCTGAATCCGGCCATGTCGGAGATTTCGGATATGGTGTATTTGCCTTCCAGAATCATTTCCGCGGCCCTGTTCAGTTTGTAGGTCTTGAAGAACGTTCCCGGATTCTCGCCGGTAAGGCCCTTCACCTTGTAATAGAACTTCGTTCTGGACATGTGCATACGTTCCGCAATCTCCACAACGTTCAGTTCCGAATTCGACAACTCATTCTCCATCAGCTCGTAAAGCTCGGTCATGAACTTCTTGTCCTGAGGTGAAAGTACGTCTTCTTCCATATTTCCGGTCCTGGTGGAAGAAGAAAGAATCTTGCGGACATTCTCCTGATTCTGGATCTGCGAGTGTATCATGGCCAGGAGATAATCCGGGTCGAAAGGCTTCGTCACATAGGCATTGGCCCCGACGTTGAGACCCTTGACCTGATTCTGCATTGCGGCATTTGCGGTGACGAGAATTATAGGAAGATGGCACAGCTGCATGTCTTCGCGCACTTCCGAGCAGAGGGTGTAGCCGTCTTTTCCCGGCATGACCACGTCGCACAGGATGCAGTCCGGGGCATTTTCTTTCATCGTCTTGATGGCACTGTCAGCATCGAATCTGCAGATGACTTTGTAATATGGAGACAGCAAAGTCTTGAGATACAGTGCGATTTCCGTATCATCGTCTATCACCATTACGGTCTGCTTCTCATCCTCGATTACTGGTACCGGTTCCTTGCTTTCCGGCAGCGGGAATACCTCTTGCTGCTCCACACTGCGCTTTACCTTGGTGTCGTCTGCATAGGCTGCCTCGTCGGCAGGAATTACTAGTGTGAACTGGGCCCCGTGCATCTGTTCCGGCTGGATTGCCTTCAGGAAACCATGGTGCAGCATTGCCAGACGTCTGGAGTAATAAAGTCCGATTCCCGTTCCCATAGTGTGGGTTTCGGCCGGCTGATTCGTTATCTGATAGTACCTTCCGAAAATCTTGTCCATCTCGTCCTCAGGAATGTCAGAGCCGGAATTGATGACTGAAATCTTTATGTATTTGTGCCACTTCGCGACTTCTTTTCCGAAGGACTGCACAAGTTCATCAGCATTGACAACATCGAAGCTGATCTCGATTTTGCCGCCGGCAGGCGTGAATTTCAGGGCATTGGACATGAGGTTTCCTATGATCTTGTCCAGTTTGTCCTCGTCAAGCCATGTTATGAACGAGTCTTCGATTCCGCTCGTCTGAAGCGTGATGTTCTTGTTCGTCATATTGTAACGGAAAACATCCAGATTCTTGGAGATGATGGAGATGGCGTCGGTAAGGCCGACCTGGAGAGTGAGCGTATCCTCCTCCAGTTTGTTGAAGTCCATCAGCTGGTTCACCAGTTTCAGCATCCTGTCCACACTTCGGCGTACAATCATCAGAAGATTCCTGTCGGAACTCTTTATGTCCGGAGATTCGGCCAGCTGCGATACCGGTCCGGAAATCAGGGTGAGAGGTGTCCTGAATTCATGTGAGATGTTTGCGAAGAAACTCATATTCATCTGATTGATAAGATGTTCCTGAGCTTTTTCGCGTTCTGCCTTCTCAGTCGCTTTCCTCTCCCTGCGGAGTCTCAGACTGATGTGTATTATCCATGCTGACAGGCCTCCTGCCAATGCCAGATAAATCAGCCACGCCCACCAGGATGCCCATGGCGAAGGTTTTACAGATACGCGGATGGAGTTTTCAGTAGGTTCAATGCTGCTGTCATTACTCGTGATGCGTACCGTGAATACATAATTACCGGCAGGCAGGTTTGCATAATAGGCTTCGCGGTTATGACCGCATTCGATCCAATAGTTGTCGAAGCCCTCCAGCATGTAACTGTAATAGATTCTTTCATGTTCGCTATAGTCCAGTGCTGAAAACGAGATGTTGAAACTGTTCTGTTTGTGGTTCAGGTGAATGTCCGGGCAGCAGGAAAGTACTTTGTCTATGCAACTGCCTTTGCCGGGAACCATTATCTTGTTGTGGACTTTCAGGTTTTCGAAAACTATAGGAATCCTCGTGGTGTCTCTCTTGTATTCCGGGTTGAACAATGTAAGTCCGTGAGTTCCGCCGAATACCAGACGTCCGTCAGACAGTATGCAGGAAGCCCTGTCGTAGAACTGGTTCCCTCCCAGACCGTCAGTCGCGAAGTAATTGGTATAGGTCAATGTCTTCGGATCGAGTCTGGACAATCCGTACAGGGTGCTTATCCAAAGCAAACCTTTATTGTCTTCTTCGATCGATGATATGTCTGTACATGCGGCCCCCGGAACGGGAATGATGGACCCGTCATGTTTGTTGTACCGGAGAAGTCCGTTGGATACTGTCCCTATCCAGATGTTGCCTCTTGTGTCCTGATATGCATCAGTCGGAATGAAAAGAGGTGTCTTTAGGCAAGCCTCCCACTCCTCTTCCTTGACAGGCAAATCGCTGATTTCCAGTGTCTCTACATTGATAAGTTTCATTCTGTTTCTGAATCCGCACACCAGCATTGACTTGTCGTTATATCGGGAAACTGAAGGGATGAACGAATATCCTTCGAAGAGTTTCAGTTTTTTGGCTTCGGTGTCGCCGGGGCGCAGGTATGATACGTACTGGCTGGCAGAGGCTATCCAAATTGTCCCGTCATCGCTTTGTGACATTGACATCGGCAGGAAGACATTATACGATGAAATCGGAGTCATGCTGCCGTCCGCTATAGAACTCTTCGTCACTTTCCCTACTTCCATTGTCCACAGGAAGCCGTCCCTGTCAATGAAAGAGCCATATACAGTGTCTGATTCCAGCGGATTACTTGCTCTGTGTACATGCTTGATTTTTTCTATGGTCTTCGATGTCATGTCATATTTGAACATCCCGTAGAGATTGGTGGAAACCCACAAGTTGTCCTGTTTGTCAGAAACCACTGATTTTACGGATTTTCCGGCAAACGCTGACCTGATGGTATTGTCTTCGTTGAATCTTTCCTTGTAGTTGTATATGGTCTTGAAGCCCTGGTCATTCGAGCCTATCCACAGGTTCTTGTTCGAATCGGTGAACATCGTGTTAACTATGAATGCCGGTGCGTCAAAAGGAAATCCGGATTCCGAGCTGTGGGTAAGGAGGTCGTTCAGTTTGTCGTAGTAGAACATCTCGCCGGAAGATGTACAGAATATTATGTTGCTGTCCTCGTATCCATGTGCGTAAACAATGTCTGCCGACATGAATTTCTTGTTTCTCGTCAATGCCGGAGAAAGACTGACGAATTTCTTGTCAATGATATTGAATGCTTGAATTTTCGATTCGGAGGATATCCAGAGGCAGTTGTCCACCAGTCCGACGCACTGTTGCCATCCTTGCATGTCAATGACAGTGTCCAGGTGGAAGTTTCTAAGATTGTAGCATCTGAGCTGTCGCGTGTCAGTTATCCATAGATTGCCCTTGACGTCGGGATACCATTTGAGAGCCAATGTCTTGACCGGGTCCAGATCTTCTATGGCAGTGGAAATCTCTCCTGTTTCCGGATCATATGAATACAATTTCGGGTAGGCCATGACCAGAAGTCTGCCGTCAGCCGATTCTGTGATTTTGTTTACGTTGTGTCTATTGTCCGGCAATGTTATTTTCTCGAATGTGTCCTGATCGGTGTATCTGCACAGTCCGTTGATGGTGGCAAACCATAGCTGCCCTTTTGAATCCCGGAAAATATCATTGACCTGACTGTCGGAAATGCTGCCCGGAGCATTGGTGTGGAAATATTGTCTGTACTCGTGGCCGGTATATTTGTTCAGCCCGCGGAAAGTCGCAATCCAGATATGTCCGTCCTTGTCCTCTTCGAAATCATTGATCTGCTGGTTGGAGATATCGTATGATATTGTCGGCTCGTATTCCTGCTTGGAAGTCTGCGGTTCTGAAGTCCCGCAGGATATGAATATCGCCAGTATTGCAAGCAAAAAGATATTTCTCATTTCCAGTTTTGTTTTAGTGTTCCCCAAAGATACTCTTTTTTTTTCGATGCGGAGGCTCTGTCGCTGCTGCCCAATGCGTTTGAATGGGTGTTTATGAACAAATAGCCAAATTTTTGAACGGATTGACATGCGGAAATGAATGGAAAAACAACTTATAAACACATAATGCAAAACGTTTGATTTTTATCGTGGCTAACTTTGCATCGGCATTTGAGGGAATGCCATACCATATAATATATGTAAACTGAAAGTTCAAGTAAAAACTGTAACCAATAAAACGTATTATGAAACAACCAACTATCAGTAGAATCATTTTGTCGCTGATGAGCCTGTGTTTCTTTTGCAATGTCCTGTTTGCGCAGAACATGGTAAAGGTGACAGGAACGGTGACAGACAAGCAAAATTCTCCTATGATTGGGGCAAGCGTGTTCGAAAAGGGAACCCGCAACGGCGCCATCACTGACATTGACGGCAAATATTCCATCAGTGTTCCTGAAGGTGCCGTGATTGTATTCTCCAGCATCGGATTTACCTCTCAGGAAAGACAGGCCGTGGCCGGTGTCATTGACATCGTGCTCGAAGAGGACCAGAAACTTCTCGACGAGGTGGTCGTTGTCGGTTATGGCGTGCAGAAGAAAAGTTCTGTGACCGGTGCCATTTCCCAGGTCAAGAATGAAGACATGCAGAACCGTACGATTACCAGACCTGAGCAGGCTCTTCAGGGTAAGACCGCCGGTGTCCAGATTTTCCAGTCTTCCGCATCTCCGGGAGCATCTCCTACTGTGCGTATCCGCGGTATCAACTCCAATGGTTCGTGCGATCCTCTCTATGTCGTGGACGGACGTATCGCCAGCGATATCGGCGGCATTGATCCTAATGACATTGAATCAATGGAGGTCCTCAAGGATGCTGCATCTGCTGCAATCTATGGCGCGGCGGCCGGTAACGGAGTCATCCTCATCACGACCAAGAAAGGTAAGGCGGGACAGGGAACCGTTACTTATGATTTCCAGTTGTCCATCCAGAATATCGCCAATGTCCCGAAGGTCATGAATGCCGAGCAGTATATCGGCTATATGACAGAGGCGAACTATCTTTCAATGGACAAGGTCAATGCTGACTGGGATTTCAAGACAAATACCGACTGGTCAAAGGTTGCGTTTGAGCCATCCAGAATGCAGAAGCACAATCTCGCGTTCCAGGGCGGAAACGACAAGGGAACCTATTATCTGTCATTGACTTATCTCGACAATAACGGTTATGTTGTCGGCGATGCCGATACGTACAAGCGTCTCACCGCTACCATCAATGCCGATTACAACATCAAGAAATGGCTCCAGGTGGGAACCAACAATCAGATTGAATACTACAAACGCAAGGCAGTTGCCGAGGGCTCTGAATATGGAAGCTTGCTTTCATCTGTCATCATGCTCGACCCTCTGACTCCTGTGAAATATTCTCCGGACAATCTTCCTGAGCACATGCAGACTATGGTCAATGCAGGAAAGACGTATCTCAAGGATAAGGATGGGAACTATTATTCCACATCTGCTTTCCAGGAGACAGACAACTATAACCCTTATATCATGAGGGACAAGAGCAATTCCACAAACAGCGGATACAATATCAATGGTGTCATTTATGCCAATCTCAAGCCGGTGAAGGGCCTTGTCATCACTTCACGTCTGGGATATCGTCTCTCTGCTGCCAAGAGCTATACTGTAAACAATGATTTTTATGTGAATACCACAATAAATCAGAGCTACATGTCTGTCAATGCCAGTGCTTCCACCCCTATTTATCTCCAGTGGGAGAACTTCGTGAACTACATGCACAGTTTCGGAAAGCACAACTTGAATGCAATGATCGGTACATCTTATATCGACAATTCTTCATTCTATGTGAGCGGAAGCGTTACAGGCGGTGACGGCGACTTCGGTTTCAAGAAAGATGACCCACGTTATGCTTATTTCGCTTATGCTACTGCAACTGCCGTGAAATCAATTTCCGGCGGTGAGGAAATTATCGGCAGGAAACTCGCATATTTCGGCCGTCTGAATTATGACTACGCCGGAAAATATATGGCACAGTTCTCTCTTCGTGCCGATGCGGCAGACTCATCAGTTCTTCCGATTACCAAGAGATGGGGATACTTCCCTGCAGCATCTTTGGGATGGACAATCTCTCAGGAAAACTTCATGCAGAATGCGAAGACTTGGCTCTCGCACTTGAAACTGCGTGGCAGCTGGGGACAGAACGGTACGACCTCAAGCCTTGGCTCATACTCATACCTTTCATCCATTTCATCCGGCATGTCCTATCCTTATACCAACGAGCTTCAGTATCAGGTCGGTTCGATGCCTTCTTCGACAGGTAACAACGAACTCAAATGGGAGACTTCAGAGCAGCTCGACCTCGGTATCGACGCGAGATTTTTCAATGACAGGCTCTCGTTCACCGCAGACTGGTTCTCCAAGAAGACCAAGGACCTGATCGTGACTGGCATCACTCCTTCGACAATCGTCGGAAACACTGCTTCTCCTGTCAATGCGGGTAACATTGAAAACAAGGGTGTTGAACTTGAACTCGGATGGAAAGACAACATCGGTGATTTCAGCTACGGAATCAGAGGAAACCTCGCTACACTCAAGAATAAGGTGACATATATCCATGAGTCTCTCGACCGCATCAATGGGGCAAGTTTCCATACTGCAACCGGTATGACCGTATTCGAGAAAGGTTATCCTGCATGGTATTTCAGAGGATACAAGGTGGACCATATCGATGCTGAGACAGGAGATCCTGTGTTCGTGGATGTGGACAAGAACGGAACTATCAATGATTCCGACAAGATGATGATAGGAAGCGGTATTCCGGATTTTACTTATGGTATCACTCTCAATGCCGCATATAAGGGCTTTGACCTTACAGTGTTCGGAACAGGTTCACAGGGAAATGATATCTTCAACTGCAGCAACCGTGGAGACCGTCTCCAGGCGAACAAGATGAAGTTCCTCTATACCGATAGATGGACTCCTTCCAACAAGAACGCATCCAGACCTAGACCGGGCGCTACTGACATTGACAAGTACTGGCTCAGCGACGGAATGGTATTCGACGGTTCTTATTTCAAGATCAAGCAGATTCAGCTGGGATATTCTTTTCCTAAGTCTTTCCTGAAGAAGATCGGCATCAATTCTTTCAGAGTCTACTGCTCTTTGGATGACTTCTTCACATTCACTTCTTATCCGGGATTCGATCCTGAGGTTACCGGTGTGGGAAGCGCAACAGGAATCGACAAGGGTTATTATCCGTCAGCAAGGAAAGTCGTATTCGGACTTAATCTTAACTTCTAATGTATTTGACAATGAAACATATAGGAAAAATATTGATAAGCCTGCTGGTGATTTCCGGCCTGTTCTGCTCATGCAGCGGCCTGCTTGATATCGACCAGCACGGAGCCACTTCTCCGGAAACTTTCTATAAGACGGATGAGGAGGCAGAGGAGGCCATTACGGCTGTGTATGCCAAGTTCGCGGGCATCTATTACAACTACTATTTCGTGAAGAACCTCTTGTCGGATGACTTCTGGTGCGGAGGCGGCGGACGCGGTGACAACGCCGACTTTGAGAAACTCAACGAGTTCACTTTCAGTGCGGACCATCCTATAATCAGAGACTTGTTCAAGAATTATTATGAGGTGCTGTATCTTAGTAACATTGTCTTGAAATATGTTCCTGACGGGAGTCCGATTCAGAAGAGAGCACGTGCGGAGGCAAGGGTGTTCAGGGCATATATTTACATTGACCTGATCTCACTTTGGGGAACTCCGCCGCTTGTGGACAAGCCGCTCGAACCATCTGAGTACAAGCAGCCTAACGGAGATCCTGAGTCTCTATGGAATCTCGTTGAGACCGATCTCAAGGACGCCATCGCTTCCGGCTCACTCGAGGAGAAGTCCGGTGTCAATGACAATTCTTCATACCGTGTGAAGCTTCAGTTCGCAAAGGCCCTGCTCGGAAAGGCTTATGTCTTCCAGCAGAAATGGTCTGATGCCTGCACCATTCTTGACGATATGATAGATGACGGCAAGTACGACCTGTATCGCGGAGATTATGCTGATATTCTCATGTACAATGCCGAGAACAACTGCGAGTCTCTCTTTGAAGTCAACCGTCTGAATGACCCGAATAACGCATTTACAAACTGGTCTTTTTTTTCTGCAATGGTGGGATGGAGAGGTGACCGTATGAGCATTGCTTCAGGTGTTTATCCTAACTGCTGGGGCTTCTGTAATCCTAAGAAGGATCTGTATGATGCTTTCGTGGCTGTTGAGGGCAAGGACGGATATCGTCTGAACGCCACCATGAAGTCTTTCGACAAACTTCTTGCACAGGGCGACAAGATTCTGGACGGCAAGGAAATGTATGACCATGAGGGATATTTCTGGTGGAAGAACAGAGTCCTCGCCGATGAGATGATTCTCGGTGGATTTTTCTCATCTCATAACAACTATCGTTATATGAGATATGCTGAGGTCCTCCTTCTTGCTGCCGAGGCTCATGTGAAAGGCGGAGACAAGGCAAAGGCCGCCAATTATCTGAATGCTGTCAGGACCCGTGCCCATCTTTCTGAACTCGGTTCTGTGACCATGGATGACGTCATGACAGAGAAACGTCTCGAACTTTGCGGTGAGGGTGTGCGTTTCCAGGATATGCAGAGATGGGGAATTGCTGCTGACAGGCTTAAGGACCAGGGCAAACAGATTCCTTGGTTTGCCTCCAATGGAACGACCAGATGGGAAGTCTATAACAAGTCCCTGTACGGCTACAAGACAGGCAAACATGAACTTCTTCCTTTCCCTGAGACTGAGGTTACATTGAATCCTAATGTGAAACAGAACCCTAACTGGTAAATTGACATATCATGAAAAAATATTTGATACTAGCATTTGCATGTCTGGCTGCTTTCGGATGCGATGAAAGTTCCATTGACCCGTTGTCAGGTGTGTATCCTGTGCCGCAGAACCTTGAGTTCGCGACGGTTGCGGGAAAGAGTGAGGAAAAACTCGAGAGCGGACTGCGTACGTTTGCCGTCAAGCTTGAATGTGCTGAGGGTACGTTTGACGCCAATTTTACGGCTGACAAGTATTTCCTTGTGCCGAAAACCTATACTTTCTCCGAGTCTGCCGGTACGGACGGAACGTATTTCAATACTTCCTGGACTCCGAAGGGCGGCAGTGCCGTGAAGGTGAAGAGCGGAGACCTGAAGGTGTCCAAGGCTGACGACAATTATGAATTCAAGGCAGCATTGACATTGACGGATTCCAAAGTGATCAAGGTCCATTTCAAGGGCGAAATCGTTTACGAACCGGTAATCGAGGCGTTGAGGCTTCCTGCTCTCCTTTCGGCTTCTGCCCAGGCTCAGGCTGACGGCTCCAATATCATCACTGTGAAGGCCGGAACTTCCGGTATTACAGCGACTCCGGGTGAGTATGGCGTGACAATCGGCGGAAACGGAAACTACATTTCCATCGACTTTGTCAGCAGCGATGCCACTTTGCATGAAGGTACCTATACTCCTGCAGCCAATGGCGAGGCCAAGTCCGGCAATTATGTGATGGGCTATGATACGGAGATGTGGGGCACGACTTTCACCAACTGGGGAACATGCTGGTTCACAGTGGCCAATGACGCCGCGACCGGAATCCACATCGAATCAGGTGATATTACCGTTTCCAAGAAAGGAACCACATATACAATCACAGTGAAGAACGATGACATCTTCGCGGAATATGTAGGAGAACTTGGCTTATGATGAAATTAGGTTTGTTTGGAATTGCGCTGCTTATGACTGTGTCGGCGGCGGCGCAGGCTCCAATAGTGAAGACTGCTTCCGGCAAAGTTTCCGGAGTCGTTGAGAACGGGGTCAATGTCTATAAGGGGATTCCTTATGCTGCACCTCCTGTCGGTGACCTCAGATGGAAACAGCCGCAGCCTGCAAAATCCTGGAAAGGTGTCCGGGCCTGTGACAAATTCGGTCCGGCATCCCTTCAGGGCGGGTCTGCCGAAGGCAGCTTCTACTGGAAGGAGTTCTATCAGGGCGGTGCCCCTGAGATGAGTGAGGACTGTCTTTACCTGAATGTGTGGACATCTTCATCCCGCAAGAAAATGCCGGTGATGGTGTGGATTCATGGCGGCGCCTATATGAACGGCTATGGTCATGAAATCGAGTTCGGGGGAGAAGCATACGCTTCCAAAGGCGTGATCCTCGTGACTCTCAACTATCGTCTCGGAATGTGCGGTTTTCTGGCGCATCCTCTTCTGGATGAGGAAAACTGCGGACACGGTTCGGGCAATTATGGCCTGTATGACCAGATTGCGGCCCTCAGATGGGTTCATGACAATATCTCGGCATTCGGCGGTGACCCTGACAATGTTACCGTTTTCGGACAGAGCGCGGGTGCAGGAAGCGTCCAGACTCTGATAAGTTCGCCACTGGCCAAGGGCTTGATAAACAAGGCTATAATCCAGAGCGGCGGCGGTCTCGGAGGCATTATCGCAGCAACTCCGCTCAAGGATGCGGAGGCCAAGGGAAAGTCAATGTGGGATGGCGCCGGCATGACGACGCTTGAGCAGATGCGTGCCTGCCCTGCTTCGAAATTTGATGAAGTCCTGGGCAGCTATATGCGTCAGCAGAAGACTTTCGGAGGACTTCCATATGGTCCTTGCATTGACGGAACTCTGCTTGAGGACAGTTCTGACAATGTCGCGAAGGCCGGGAATGAGATGGATATCCCATACATGATAGGATACGTCTCAGAGGATATCGCTCCTCAGGTCATGAAGAAGGCTGCCATCGACTGGAGTCTTCTTCTGGAAAGCCAGGGCCGTCGTCCGGCTTATGTCTATTGCTTCAGCAGGGACCTTCCAGGTGAGGATACCATGCCGTCAGGAGGCTTCGGTGACATGAAAGGCGCTTTCCATTCATCTGAACTCTGGTACATGTTCGGAACACTGGGAAGGTGCTGGAGGCCGATGGAACAGCATGACTATGACTTGAGTGCGAAGATGGTGGAGTACTGGACCAATTTCGCGAAGAACGGAAATCCTGATGGTGAGGGACTTCCTCAGTGGAAACCTTGCGTCAAGGGAAATGAATATATTATGGAATTGAAATAAATCTTATATGACTATCACAAAAATCATTACTGTTGCGGCATCATTGATGCTGGCTACAAGCGCTTTTGCGCAGCAGGCTCTTTGGGGCGGCTCACAGATCGTATCTCCGGAAGTCAATCCGGACAATACCGTAACCTTCAGATTCGCGGCACCGAAGGCCATCAAGGTCCAGGTTACCGGAGATTTTCTCCCTACGAAGAAGATCCAGACACCTTTCGGTGAGTTTGACGGTCCAGGCGTCGCTGACCTCAAGGAGGGCAAGGACGGCATCTGGGAATTTACTACAGACGTACTTGCTCCTGAACTTTACAGCTATTCATTTATCGTGGATGGACTTCAGGTAAAGGACCCTGCCAATGTCTATATGAACCGGGATGTGAATTCCGTTACCAACATCTTCATAATCAAAGGAGGAAGAGGAGATCTGTACAGTGTCAATGAAGTACCTCACGGAACTGTATCCAAGGTATGGTATGACAGCCCGGGGCTCGGCATGAAGCGCAGAATGACTGTCTATACTCCTGCCGGTTATGAGGATAATACCAAGAACAGATATCCTGTCTTCTATCTTCTCCATGGTATGGGCGGTGACGAGGAGGCCTGGATGGACCTCGGAAGGGCATCTCAGATTCTCGATAATCTCATTGCAGAGGGAAAGGCAACGCCGATGATTGTGGTCATGACCAACGGCAATGCTTCCCAGGAGGCAGCTCCCGGACAGTCTGCTCTGGGACTTCTCCAGCCGAACATGCAGCTTCCGAAGACTATGGACGGTGAGTTCGAAGCAGCGTTCCCTGATGTCGTGAATTACATTGACAGTCACTATCGTACGATCCGCAAGAAGGAAAGCCGTGCCATTGCAGGTTTGTCAATGGGAGGTTTCCATTCTCTCCATATTTCTAAGCAGTATCCTGACATGTTCAATTATGTGGGTCTTTTCTCTGCTGCGATAATTCCTAACGAGGGAGTAAAGTCTCCGATTTACGACAATTTCGATGAGAAGCTTGCCGTTCAGTTCTCCAAGAAACCTGCCCTCTACTGGATAGGTATCGGCAATACTGACTTCCTGTATAAGGCTAACGAGGAGTTCCGCAAGAAACTGGATGACGCAGGTTACAAATATACTTATTTCGAGACCGGCGAGGGTCATATCTGGAAAAACTGGAGAATTTATCTGAGCGAATTTGTGCCTCAGTTGTTTAAATAATGAATTTATTATGAAAAAGTTAACATTGGCTTTCGCATTGGTGGCGGGCGTTTCCATGCTTTCGTGCGCACCTGGAACACCAAAACTCGGAAAGGCATCATTGGACAAGGTGATTGCCGCAATGACACCTGAAGAGAAGGTGCATCTGCTCATAGGAACCGGTATGGAAGGCTTTTCCGCCGGAGACAGCGCTGTGGTAGGAGAAACCAAGAATCTCGTACCGGGTGCTGCCGGAACCACATATCCGATTCCTCGTCTGGGAATTCCTTCCGTAGTGCTTGCAGACGGTCCTGCCGGCCTCAGAATCTCTCCGACCCGAGAGGGCGACAATGCCACTTATTATTGTACACATTTCCCTATCGGAACTCTGCTTGCCTGCACATGGGACACTGATCTCGTAGAAAGCGTCGGCAAGGCTATCGGTAATGAGGTACTTGAATATGGCGCTGACGTACTCCTCGCACCGGCATTGAACATACACAGGAATCCGCTCTGCGGCAGGAACTTCGAGTATTATTCGGAGGATCCTCTCGTTGCCGGAAAAATCGCTGCGGCTTATGTCAATGGTATCCAGAGTAATGGCGTGGGTACTTCCATCAAGCACTTCGCCGTAAACAATCAGGAGAGCAACCGTATGAACAATGATGCGAGGCTTTCTCCGAGGGCTTTGCGTGAGATTTATCTGAAGGGATTTGAGATTGCAGTGAAGGAGAGCCAGCCGTGGACCGTGATGTCTTCATACAATAAGATCAATGGCGTCTATACTTCACAGAGCCTTGAACTCCAGACTTCCGTCCTCCGTGACGAGTGGGGCTTCAAGGGTATGGTAATGACTGACTGGTTCGGCGGCAAAGATGCTGTGGCCCAGATGGTTGCCGGCAATGATATGCTTCAGCCGGGTCTTGACAAGCAGTATGATGCCATCATGGAGGCTCTCAAGTCAGGCAAACTTGACATGAGTGTCATCGATACCAATGTGCGTCGTGTCCTGGAAATGATTATGAAGACTCCTCGTTTCAAGGGATATCAGTATTCCAATAATCCTGACCTCAAGGCTCATGCTCTCGTTACCAGACAGTCAGCCGCAGAGGGTATGGTTCTTCTCAAGAACGAGGGCGCCCTTCCTGTTTCAGCAGAGGGTACCAAAGTGGCGCTTTATGGCTGCACTTCCTATGACTTCATCGCAGGAGGTACCGGCTCCGGAAACGTGAACAGGGCATATACAGTGTCAATGATCCAGGGTCTTGAGAATGCTGGATTTGTAGTGGACAAGTCCCTGAAGGACACATACGAGAAGTATATCGCCGATGACCAAGCCAAAAAGAAAGAGGCTCTTAAGGGCAATCCTATGGCTATGTTCATGCCGTTGGCCCGTCCTGAGGAAATCGTTCCGTCTGCTTCTTCTCTTCAGGCCAATGTTGCCGCAGCTGACATCGCCGTCATTACTCTCGGCCGTATGTCCGGAGAATTCCTTGACAGGACCGCTTCTGATTTCGAGCTTTCTGCAAATGAACTGAAACTTGTCGAAGGTGTATGCTCCGCTTTCCATGCCGCAGGCAAGAAGGTGGTTGTCGTTCTCAATATCGGCGGCGTTATCGAGACTTCTTCATGGAAGAACAGACCTGATGCAATCCTTTGCGCTTGGCAGGCCGGACAGGAAGGCGGAAACAGTGTCGCTGACGTCCTTAGCGGCAAGGTCAATCCTTCAGGCAAACTTACCATGACATTCCCTGTAAGGTTCCAGGATGCGGCATCTTCTGCCAATTTCCCTCTCGACGGTGCCATGAGCAGTATGGATTTTGCCAATATGAAGGAAGGCGACGGCAACAGACGCAATTGGGATTATACTGATTATGAGGAGGATATCTTCGTAGGCTACAGATATTTCGACAGTTTTGGCAAGGAAGTTTCCTATCCGTTCGGATATGGTCTTTCTTACACCACCTTCGAATATGGCCAGCCTTCCGTTGACTTCGCTGACGGCGTTTACAAGGTCAATGTCGAGGTGCGCAACTCAGGAAATGTGGCCGGTCGTGAGGTTGTCGAGCTTTATGCCGCTTCTCCTGACAGCAAGGCTGCCGACAGGCCTGAGAAAGAACTCAGGGCTTTTGCCAAGACTCCACTTCTTGCTGCTGGCGAGACCTGTAAGGTAACATTGACATTGAACGCTGCAGACCTTGCGTCTTTCGACACTCCTTCTTCTTCATGGGTTGTTGCAGGCGGCAACTGGAATTTCCTTGTCGGTGCTTCTTCCCGCGACATCCGTTCTTCGGTTGAGGTCAATGTCAAGGCTTCGTCTTCTCCTGCCGGAGATTACTTCAAGTCAGACAAGACTCTGAATCTCCTTACAAGATAGTGTTTGTTGTAAGTGTTTTTATACTGGAACAGGCATTTTCAGCAGCAGCGTTTTCCGCTCACTGAAAATGCCTGTTTTTATTTTATCAGATTTTCTCTATTCCGATTCCCGGCAGCTGGTTCAGCGTAATCTTGCCGTCCACGACAGTCGTACCGCGGAAAATGTCATTGGCAATCAACAGGTTGCCGTCGAGGTCCGCGAAGTCCACGGCAGGGGAGAGCTGTGCGGCTGCGGCTATTGCACAGGAAGTCTCTGTCATGCAGCCGATCATGACCTTCATGCCCTCGGCGCGCGCATAATTCATCATTTTCCATGCCTCGCGCATTCCGGTACACTTCATCAGCTTGACATTGATGCCGGTATAGGCCCCTTTGATCGCCGGAATATCCTTGAGCCTCTGGATTGCCTCGTCCGCGAAAGTCGGAAGCGGACTCTTCTCCGTCAGCCAGGCATTGGCATCGAGCATTTCCTTCGGCATTGGCTGCTCGACCATTACGATGCCCTGCTCCTTCAGCCAGAAAATCTCGTCCAGCGCCTTTTTCTTGTTTTTCCATCCCTGATTTACATCCACTGCAATCGGCAGGTCGCTCACTTCGCGAATTGCCCGTATCATCTCACGGTCGCGCTCCGTTCCCAGCTTGACCTTCAGAATCTTGAACTGGCCCGCGACCTCACGGGTCTTGAGCTTTACCATTTCGTCAGTGTCAATGCCGATGGTGTATGTCGTGTTAGGCGTCTTCAATGGATTCAGGCCCAGCATCCTGTGCCACGGCGCACCGATAATCTTGCCGACAAGGTCATGCAGGGCAATGTCCACGGCTGCCTTCGCAGCGGAATCTACGGGAGAAAGACTGTCAATGTAAGTGAGGATGTCATCCAGGCAGAACGGGTCAGGGAACTGCTCCAGATTTACCTTTTTCAGGAATGTGCACACACTTTCCACCGACTGTCCGAGGTAAGGCGGCATTGACGCTTCCCCATAGCCGGAATATCCGTCATAGTCGATGCGGACCTGGACGTCAGGCGTGGTGCTGCGCGAAAACGACGATACTGTGAATACATGCTTCAGTTTCAGTTCATAAGGCTCGAATGAAAGTTTCATCCTTGCCCTTCCATTGACATTGAAATTTACGGATTTGTTGTCTTCTGTCAGTTCAAGCCCCTTGGCTAAGGTTGGTGCGCTGCCTATGAGTCCGGCACCGGCGGCTGCCAGTGCTCCCTTCTTGAGAAATTCTCGACGTTTCATGCTTTTCAGGTGTTTCTGCAAACATACCTAAAAATGGCCGGAAATACTACTCCGGCCATCAAAAAATCAATATATCTGAAACTGGTTCTACAGCTTGGTGATGTCAATGAATTCGCCACGCTCTCTCTGTTCTTTAATCAGTCTCTCGAAAGCACGACGTTTGGAATCATTGACACTTTTCCTGGAGATGATGTTTGGAACTGCTACGCCTATGGCGATAGCTCCGATTATCAGGGAAGCATTGAGACCGTTTACTCCGGAGCATACGAAGTTGCTCATCTGTTCATCTACTGTGCCTGAGACCATGATGAGCGAGTACAGGCAGCGGTACATGAGCACCCCAGGTACCATTGGAATCACACTTGAGATGGCAATCACCTGATGCGGTGTATGGAAAACGTGTGCAGCCTTGACGCAGATGACGGAAATAAGGGTTGACCCTGCAAGCGAACCGATTATGCCTCCCTGTCCGAGGCTGAAAGAACAGTACATGTCAGGGTGAAGGCTTACTAAATTCCTGGTACAGACAGCGATGATGCCGCCGACGGCAACGACAGGAAGAAGCCTTGTCGGGATGTTGAAAATCATTGAAAATCCCATTGCGGAAATTGCGGCTGCGACAGCATACATCCAGTACGGGTGTTCCGGAACCATCGGAATCGACATGATGTCCGGCGCGAAATGGAAGGTCCAGCGGCAGACTTTCAATGCCAGCAGGATTCCGAAGGCCATTCCGAACATCATCATCATGGTGTTGATGGCCCTTTCCAGACCCACTCTGAAATTGGTGTCCAACATGTCATCCACGAAGTTGATGAGCGGAACTCCTGGTACGATGAACAGCGAACATGCGAGAAGCGGGTGGAGCGGAGTTGTCGTCCACGCAGGGAGATATGTGGTGAGCCACGCTACCATTGTGGAAACGAACGCCGCGATGGCGATGGAAAAATATTTGTTGACGCCGAGCTTGTTGAAAGTGGCGCGGCAGTTGAATCCGAGGAAAGCAGCGAGCGATGCGTAGAGGAACGCAATCCAGTCGCAGCCGAACTGGATGCAGAATCCGCCGCAGGCCAATGCTGCACCGGCGGAAGTCACCAGCTGGTTGTAGTTGCGTGGCCTTTCGGCGATTTTCTCCAGTTCCTTCTCGTATTGTTCGGCGGAGAAATGTTTGCGCACAGCCTTGTATGTGAGGTGGCTGATGGCTTCGATGGTAGTGAAGTTGATGCCGTCCTTGACGCGTTTCTGGAATTTCGTGAAAGAGTGGGCTTCGTCGCTGAAGTTTACCATCAGGATGTTATGGTCAATGAAGATATGGAGGTTTTCCTCGTTGAAACCGAGGAAAAGAGCTGCTCTTACCATGTTTCTGCGGATTCGGTTAGTGTCCGCTGCGCTTTCCAGCAAAAGCTGTCCGGTCCTGAGCAGCAGGTCCAGCCTTTTTCTCAATGACAGCAACAGGTTGTCGGCTTTGTTTCTCTGAAGATTTTCGTGGATGTCTTTTACGTTCTCCATGACCCTGATTTCGGCCTCTGTCAGTTCCAGGCCTTCTGTAGCGTTCGCCATCATTTCCGGCGATGCCTGCAGTTTGTATGATTCACTCATGATGTTGTGCTAGCTAATTTCGCCACAAAGTTACAAGTACTTTGTCTATTGGCAAAATACTAAAACGGTTATTTGTATAATAGTTGCGGTTGGCTGGTGGCTTTTCAATAGTTTTTATTTAATTTTGCGGATTGGCCGGGGCAATGGTGCTTCCGGCAGCAAGAAGTTTTGAAATGGAAAGAAAGACTAGAGTAAGATTTGCTCCGTCACCTACCGGCCCTCTTCATATGGGCGGTGTCAGGACGGCACTTTACAATTACCTGTTCGCTAAGCAGAACGGAGGAGATTTCATAATCAGAATCGAAGACACTGACTCCCACAGATTCGTTCCGGGAGCGGAAAAATATATCATTGAAGCACTCAACTGGTGCGGCATTCATCCTGATGAAGGTGTGGATGAGAACGGAAACGTAGTGGAAACACCGTCCGAGAGGCATCCTCACGCGCCATACCGCCAGTCACAGAGAAAAGGCATTTACCGCAAGTTCGCTGACCAGCTTATCGAGAATGGTTACGCATACTATGCCTTCGATACCGCTGAGGAACTTGACGCGAAACGCGCTGAGGCAGAGGCTGCCGGAAAGACTTTCATCTATAATCAGGAAACAAGGATGGAGCTTCGCAATTCCCTTACTCTCCCTGAGGATGAGGTGAAGAAACTGCTGGAGACTACAGACAGCTGGACCATCCGTTTCAAGATGCCGAACGATACTGTCGTGAAAATGGACGACCTCATCCGCGGTCACATCGAGGTCAATACCGACACATTGGATGACAAGGTCCTCTGGAAGAGGGCTGATGAACTTCCTACATATCATCTGGCAAACATTGTGGATGACCATCTTATGGAAATCACGGAGGTTATCCGCGGTGAGGAATGGCTTCCGTCATTGCCGCTCCACTATATGCTTTACAAGGCTTTCGGCTGGGAAGAGACGATGCCGCGTTTCGCGCACCTTTCGCTCCTTCTGAAGCCTGACGGAAAAGGCAAACTCAGCAAACGTGACGGCGACAGGCTCGGATTCCCTGTCTTCCCGCTCAGATGGGTCAATGCCGAAGGTGAGGTATCCCATGGCTATCGTGAGGACGGCTATTTCCCTGAAGCATTTGTGAACATGCTTGCCATGCTCGGATGGAATCCTGGAACAGAGCAGGAGATTTTCAGCATTGATGAACTTGTCAATGTCTTCTCTCTCGACCGCGTCATCAAGTCAGGCGCCCGTTTCAATCCTGAGAAAGCGAAGTGGTACAACAAGGAGTATCTCCGCATGAAGTCCGACGACGAACTCACCGACCTTTTCATCCCGGTTCTCGAGGAACAAGGAATCAATGTCGTAGAGTGTCCTGCATGTGCATTGACGGCAGGCGCTCAGTTCGCCGGCAAAGGCGTTGACTTCAAGAATCATATCGTTACGAAGGAATATGTCCATGACGTGGTTGCTTTCGTAAAGGAAAGGGCTTCTTTCGTCAAGGATATCTGGCTGAATGCATCCTGTCTGTTCGTTTCACCGCTCGAATATGAGAAATACGGTGTCAAGTCAGGTGCTGCGGCAGAGGCTGCCAAGCCGGCTGATCCGAGACGTGCCGCTGACCCTCGTGCAAAGGTTTATGACGATACGCTGACGGCTCCGTTCCTGGCGAAAGATGCCGACAAGTTCTGGAAACCTGAAGGCTATCAGCCTGCATATCAGGTGACTGGGCATGTCTGCGGATTCGATGGCGCATTCACGAAAGAAAACATTGAACCATATCTTGAAGATTATATCCGCGAGCAGGGCTGGCCTATGGGCAAGGTCATGAACTGCATCCGTCTGGCTATTACAGGAGCTGCCAGCGGCCTCGGAATCGCTGATATCCTTTCGTTTATCGGCAAGGATGAGTTCAAGGCCCGTATGGCTTATGCCGGAGAGAGATTGGGCAGAGAATAGTTATGATGGCTCAAGTTCTGCATAAGCGGGACTTGAGTTGTCGGTTTAGTCTGATTATGATGGACTCAATACTCAGGTGAGTTTTGCAGTTCGAACCATATATTATTCATTGTTAAAGTTTGTTTTTATGACAATCGGTATTTGCAGCGACCACGCTGGTTTTGACTACAAAAGTCGTCTCATTCCTTATCTTGAAAAGATGGGTTATGCAGTAGAGGATTTCGGCACTCATTCTACTGAGAGCATGGATTATCCGGATGTTGCGCATCCTTTGGCTGAGGCTGTTGAAAGTGGCAAGGTTGATTGTGGAATTGCAATGTGCGGTACAGGCAATGGAATGGCTATGACTCTGAACAAACATCAGGGAATTCGTGCCGGTCTTGCATGGGGTACTGAAATCGGACGTCTGGTAAAGGCCCACAACAATGCCAATGTCCTCGTGATGCCTGCCCGTTTCATTTCTTTCAGAATGGTTCAGGCGATTACCAAGGTATGGCTTGAGACTCCTTTTGAGGGTGGACGTCACGAAAGACGCATCGAGAAAATAGCTTGTCGCTAATTTTTTGTACTGTCTGTAACGTCCGGTATCGTCTGGATGTTGCAGACGGATTCTGACAGATTTACATAACGGTTATCTATTGCTGATGGCATTGATCTTAAGCAAAGAAAATATAAATGGATTGGTCCTCTCCGGAAACATTGACGATTATCCGGAGGGGATTATTCTTCCTATAGACAAGCCTTACCGCTGGACATCCGCCGATGTCATCCGTAAGGTCAAATGGTGTGCATGCAGGCATTTCCACAAGAAGAATCTGAAAGTCGGTCACGCCGGCACTCTGGACCCGCTTGCGACAGGTGTCCTGCTGGTATGCATCGGTAAGGCCACGAAGCTGGCCGAGGACCTGCAGAAGCATGAGAAAGAGTACGTTGCGGGAATAACGTTCGGCGCCACGACTCCGTCTTATGACTTGGAAAAGGAGATTGACGCGAGGTATCCTGTGGATGGCGTGAGTGAGGAGTCTCTCCGTCGAGTGCTTCCTGGATTCCTTGGCGAGCAGGAGCAGGTCGCCCCACTTTTCTCCGCAAAGTCTGTGGATGGCGTGCGTGCCTATGAACTTGCCCGCAAGGAGTGGAAACGGATGCAGGAGCAGAAGGCGGAGCAGGTCGAGGCTGAGGTCAATGCCAGTGCGGCAGAGGCTTCCGCTTCCGAAGGTCAGGCTGTCGGCTTCGACCATTCAGCCGTGGAGACGCTAAGCAAGCAACTTATCAATATCATTGACATTGACCTTATCCGCTTCTGTCCTGACGGCATTCCCGCCGACAGTCTCGAGCAGTGCGATGCCGGTCTTCATAATCCCGACGGTTCTGTGAATCTACGCAATAGCCGTATCAATGTTACTGACAATAGTTCGCTCGGCCTGCCTCATGCGGACATCCGTGTCGCGTGCTCCAAAGGTACTTATATCAGGGCTTTGGCTCGTGACCTCGGTGAGGCTCTCGGCTCCGGTGCCCATCTTGACGGCTTGCGCAGGACTCGTACCGGTGGTTTCCGTGTGGAGGATGCCTTGTCTGTCGGACAGGCGGTATCGGTTCTCCAGTCCAATGCCACAGAGTGATTTGGCGATGATTCTGAACAGGATTTTTACAGATAGTGAGTTCGGGCCGATAATGGTCCGGAAGAATTCCCGCAGCCGCTCCATCAGCATCCGTGTACGTGCTTCTGAGGGGCGGACAGGCTGCCGCATTTCTGTAACTGTCCCGTATTCAAGAACTTTGCAGGATGGCATTGATTATCTCAATACCCGCCGGGACTGGGTCCGGGAGGCGTTGAAGAAGCAGGAAAAGGTCAATGCCGGTGCGCAAATCCATGATGGTTTCGTCATGCGTACCCTCCTGTCCCAGATTGTTTTCCGTCCTTCCGGCCAGGTTCCGCCGGTCTTGACTTCAGGCTCGGCTCAGCCTGGAAAACTAAGTTTCAGAATCCGCACCTCTGTCATTGACAATCCTCAGGACAGCGGCCGTCTGTGGCTCAGCCTCGACAATCCCACACATATCCGTATCATCGAAGCTCCCGCCGGTTTCCTGCTGTCTCCATTGGCTCAGGTCAATGATGGTGTGATTCCTTCTTGTGCCGCCTCCGTGGTGAAGCCTTCTTCCGTTTCAGGGGATGTCTCAGGTTTTTTTGGACATGCTTCTGATGTTCAAGGACAAGCTTTCTGCGATAAGGCTCATGGTACTGTCAGTCCGTCATCTCATAGTGGTTCCGGATTCTCGGCACCGAATGTCGTTTCTCAGAAGGCACTTCGGGATGTCCTTGTCGAGGTGCTTCGTGAGGAAGCGAAAATCCTTCTGCCTCAGAAACTTTCGTATTTTTCCGACCAGTATGGATTCCATTTTCACAAGGTGACCATCAAGCATAATTCTTCCAACTGGGGAAGCTGTTCCCGTGCCGGCAACATTAATCTGAACCTCAATCTAATCCGTCTTCCGGAACCCCTCTGCGACTACGTTCTTCTCCACGAACTGTGTCACCTGAAGGAGCCGAATCACGGCCCCCGTTTCCATGCCCTGCTGGAGCGCCTCTGCCTCAGCAATATCCGTCATCTCATCGACCTCGGGTCACCAGATGCCATGAAATACCGCGCCTGGATAGACAATCTCGATGCTTCGGATTCTTCAGCAACATCCATGTCCTCAAGTTTCTTCCGCCTCTTCAAACCCTCCGCCTCCCGCCCGTCCATGACTCCTCTGAACGAGGTCCTCAGCCGCGAAATCAGCAAATGGCGCCTGCTGTAATGTCCTAATTCTCGGGGCGGATGGTGAATCCATATAGTTGCATTCCAGATAAAGGTTGTGAATCGTATTGATCAGAATGCCAAGAAAATGCAGCGTGTCACATCGATGAAAATATACCTCACCAATCCTACACTGCGTTGCGCCCTATATACGCCAATCAGTGAAAGCGACGATGCGTGCGGTGAAATGGTGGAAACGGCTATCTATGATCAGTGGATACTTGGAGAGAAGACTAACTTCTATTATGCCAATTGGAGCAAAGGTAGAGATAGAGGAGAGGTTGATATCGTTTGGGTTGACGCTGCTACTCAGAAGGCATTCTCTCTTGCCGAAATCAAATGGACGGACAAGTTCTTCGAGGACCCTAGTCAACTCAAATTTCTGAGGAAGTTCTTGGCTGCAAATGATGGAATACGTAAAATAATCGTAACCACAAAATCAAAGCGTGGTAAGGCAATTGTTGATGACAACACGTTTCTCTTTATTCCATCCGCTTTGTATGCTTATTGGGTGTCTCGATATCTTTACGAAGAGAAAACAAACCAGATTCTTCTTCCAGAGCAAGATATATAATAAGCGTAAAAAAATCTCTTATTCTAACATTCGCTTGTAAATTATTAAATATCAGCAAGATGGAAGTGTAAAATAAGGGGCAAAAAGAAATAGAATTCGATAAGTTGAGTCTTAGGGCGGTCCATGTCCGCAAAGGCTGGCTTCGCCTGTTATCCGATTATCGTCTAATTCAATGCAATAAGGTGTAAAAGTAAAGAAAAAATGTGCGACCAGTTACCTTAAGAAATTATTGCTGCCCGGTAAAACTTTTGCAAACAAAATAAATTAGGGTTGACACTTCTCACGAGGTATCAACCCTTTTGGTTATCTTTGTTTTTGCTAAAATAAAACATAACCATGAGCAGAGAGTCATTTTACCGGACAGCCAGTCTATAGTCAAGTGTTAAAGTTACTCGATAAGGAGAAAATTCTTCAAATAAGCCGTGAAACGAAAGGAAGCGAGGCTTATTTGAAGCGTTTTGACGGTTATCAACATCTCGTCGTAATGTTGTTAGGCATACTCAAACACTTTGATTCTCTACGCGAACTTGAAATTAGGCATGAAGGCAGAGGCACATAAACTCGGGCACCTTGGAATGGATTATCTGATTAGGCGAAGTACCCTTGCAGAAGCCAATATACGACGCCCACAGGAGTTCTTTGCAAGTGTCTATGCATATCTTCTTGAGAAGTATGCCAAGTTTTTAGCGGACAGCCGCCCTGCCAAGAGTTATAAGGGTCAGACGCACGAGCCTAAAGACTGGGAGAAACTGCTTTACATGATGGATTCTACCACAATAAAGCTCTTCGACAACATACTCAAAGGTGTCGGGCGGCATCCGAAATCAGGCAAGAAGAAAGGCGGTCTGAAAGTGCATACGGTTATGAAGTATCATGTCGGCGTGCCGATGGTGGTGCAACTCACATCTGCGGCCAAACACGACCACTACCTTCTCAAGGAAGTTCATCTCCCCAAGAATTCAACGCTGACTATGGATAGGGGTTATATTGATATTGCCCAGTTCCAACGTCTCACAGAGGAAGGCGTGTGCTATGTCACGAAAATGAAGAAGAATCTCAACTACAAGGTACTAAAATCAATCACTTACGTCAATCCAGATGGTCTTGTAACTCATATAGATCAGAAGGTGCTGTTCACCAGAGGAGAACTGACACATGAGGCACGAAGAGTGGAAATCTTTAACGAGAAAAAGAAACCTGTCGTGTTGTTGACTAACAACTTTGAGTTTTCAGTAGAGAATATTTCCGAGATTTACCGTCTCCGTTGGGCGATAGAATTATACAAACAGCTCGAACAGAATTTTCCACTTCATTTCTTCTACGGAGATAGCGTCAATGCCATACAGATACAAACATGGGTGGTCTTGATAGCCAATCAGCTCATTACCGTACTCTCAAGAAGCATCAAAAGAAATTGCGCATTTTCTCAGGTTATCACTATGGTGCGCCTTACGCTTATGTACTACATTGATTTTGTCGCATTTATGGGAAACTCTGACAAAACATGGAACAATATTCTGACCAAAGAGGAGCAAAAAGCACCACCAGAACCTTCTCTTTTCGATTAGGGGGGGCTTACTTTTGGAAAAAAGAAGTCCGAAGCCTGATTTTACTGGGCTTCGGACAGGATTATTATGTTCGTTTAAGTTTTACCGGACAGCAATAAAACGATATGCTTTCTATGCCATAGAATGAAAATTTTTTCATAATTTTGTAGTTGCTTAGCTAGCCCACTCCTGTTAGCTTTTTGAATATGCCTGCATGAAGCAGGTAGTTGGAGACTAAACTAGGAGACGGGTTGGGTGGGCAAGACATACTAAAGACGTTACTGACGTTTATCTTCTAACATCAAACTTGGCACTTTGATTCACAAAAGAAGATAGCGCAACGGGAGCGTCCACTCGTGATGACGATTCGGTCATCCACGTCGTATTTTGGCGTGGAGCTTACTGTATATCATCCCTGACGTGGGCTAGCTACGTTGCTTATCCTTTTGTGATGGCAGCCAAGGCCAGATGTTGGGATGAGCAAAGGTAAGACTCCCACGTCTTTTTTTTTTATTTTACGCGGTCTTTGGGAGTTGCGGCCAATTGAAAACTATAAATTTCAATAATATGGGCAAAAACAAATTCTTGAAGATTGGTGCAATTGTCTTCTTCATCGTTCTCGCAGCATATAGTTGCTATGCTACAGAACATTCACTTCACCTACTTTCTCCAAATCTGCCGATTATATTGGTTTGGGCAATTACAATCGCATTCTACATTGTTGCCTCATACGGCTCTAAGATGATTGTAGATTCGCTCAATCAGAACATTTATGTCGAGAATAGGAAAGGCATGCTTTGCGGAGGTATTCTTCTTTTGATCCTTTTCTGGCTTGTCGTAAGCATGCCCACTAATACTCACACCTTCTTCTACAATGAGCAGATTTGTGATGTCGTGCAAGAAGACATATCAACAACCAAGAATTATCTTATTCAGATAGACGAGCGTCAGGTCACTCTTCCAGAGTATTATACGTTCGAGAAGCAAGTAAATGATAAACATGCTGCCCTTACTGCTGAATTTAATGGTCTAGGAGTATCTGGCAGAAAAGGTAATGGACAATATGTGATGCAACTGATGCGTGAGATAAACAATTTGATGGGATCGAATATCCCTGTAGATACAAGATTGAATGTTTACGACATCACTATTTTGAATCGCTATGATACCACAATATCTAAGGAGTTGGCAAAAATCAAGAGAGATAGATTCCAAGCCCCGAGGGCCTCTGTTGATGAAGCCCGAATTATTATAGATGATTTGATGGTCATTGAAGACACAGTGAGGGTTATGGCTAATGTTGGAAAGCCTGAAGAAACGATAATAACCCAAACTGAAGGGGTATTGCAAAATGCATATTCACTTATAAAGGGGTCGAAAGACTATGTCGTATTCAATGATAACGACATGAATATTTACTGCGCAGAAAAGATTACTACCAAGACGCACGAGATGAAAAATGTTATCAAAGTTTGGGGGGAGTTCTTAAAGGGCGCGTATGCTGGAAAGGGATTTATATATTGGATCCTTATATCAATTCTTGTAGACCTTGGTGCATTCATATTCTTCGACTTGGCTTTCAAACGCGAGGAATTTTAAAGACAACTATTAGCTAATCACAAAATTTAAAAATCATATGGAAGGTTTTGACATAAGTGGGGCACAACAGACCCCCGAAGTAATCGTTGACCAAAATATTGGGGACAATATAGAAATTCCAATTTCTGACAGTTCGATATCTAATATCAAAGGGCTTTCTGAGGAAGAACTCAACGACGTAAATAAGATCCGAATTACTATTAACGATTCATCAGCCCCGGTTGTTGTACTCTTTGGTCCGGCAAGCTGCGGAAAGACCATGACACTAGTAAGGCTTTCTCGTTATTTGCAAGGGCAAGGGTATATTCTTCAGCCTGACAGAAATTTTAGGCCTTCGTACGACAAAAATTACGAGAACTTATGCAATGATTTTGTCAATATCGTAAATTCTGACGATGCTGCCAGTAGAACTGACAATATCAGTTTTATGCTTGTAAAAGTAATAAAAAACGGAAAAACTATTTGTCAAATTCTTGAAGGACCTGGGGAATTGTACTTTAATCCTTCCAAGGCTCAACAAGAATGGCCGACATATGTACATTCACTTCTCAACAATACCGCACTACGTAAAGTCTTTGTGGCTTTCGTAGAACCAACGTATCTTGAGGAATCGACAAGGAGAAACTATGTGTCTACTTTCAATCAACTTAAGATGAGTACTGATAGACAAAACTACATTTTTTTATATAATAAGATCGACAAGACACCTTTCGTGATAGCACCAGGAAAAGTTCATTCGAGGCCTGCTATGCACCAGGTGGCATGCGATTATCCTGATATCTTTGCTCATTTTAAAAACAATAATCCCATCACATCTCTATGGCGTCCCTATAATTTCGACTTTGTTCCGTTCCAAACAGGCACTTATACAAAGCCGGCATCGGGGAGTCTTGTTTACATTCAGGCATCTGACAGATACCCACAAATGCTGTGGGAAAGTCTTCTCAAACACATCAGAGGATAGTTAGATATGACAGCGGAGTTATTCATTCACGGACCGCGCCATGCATATTACGGGCCGCAGAGCGAAGCAGCGTATAGTCAGCTGTTTGACAATAGTCAGATAAAAGACGACGTCCGTTTTGTTGTTGAAATTAGGCGTGGTGCAGACGGCAAAAATTATGCATACTATAATTATTGTCGATATAACAATATGCAAGACATTGATGGTAGAAGTGGAGCGTATATTGGAATCTCCATTAGATTGGACGCATATTACACCAACCTGAAAGCCATGTTTGTCGTACTTGAATCGGCATTCAATAGGGGGTCTATTGGCTTACTTGTCGATAAAGTTCCTGATGGATATAGATATTGTGTTGCATCCTTTGATCAGGTCAAGCAGCAAATCTTAGAAAAAATCGAAAAACCCCTTGGTGTACTTTTAAGTAATTTGTACAATCCCTCTGAGTTCTTGTCCATTGATTCGAGTTTCAATACTGGAAGGGAGATCCTGAAAGCGATTGATGATACAGGAGCTGTAAATGCACGTTTGAAAGATATTCGTTCTTTCGGGAAGATTATCTTTGCGTCCGCGGTACCAACTGAAGCAATGAAAGAAGCAGATCTCATTTATGGTCACAGAATAAATGAGCTGAATCGTCAACATGAGCAGAATACTGCGGAAATTAAGACAGCGTTAGAAAACTATGCCTCAAAAAACACGGAGCTCAATTCCGCTTTATCTCAAAAAATAGCAGAAATTGATGTTTTGGAAACTAGAGTTAAATCTTTGAATGGAAGGATAGAGGAGCTTAGAACCATGGAAAATCAGTTCAAAGGCTTAGAACATCAGAATACTACCCTAAAAGTCGCCTTAAAAAAAGAGACTCAGAGGAGTTTCGATCAAAAGAGAATCATCGGTCGGTTAAATTCTGAATTAGAGAATTGTAGAAGAGAGATATCTGAATTAAAGGATAAATATCAAAATTCAGACGAGAGATCGTACTCACACCATAATAAATCTCATCAGCCGGATGAGAACGACAATTATCGCAACAATCAGAAAAAAGGATTCGGCAAAATTCATGAACTATGGGAGGGGTTCAAGAAATATATCGTTCCCTTTTTTTTCTTTATTGGCTTGGCTATTCTCATATGCGTTTCGATTGTTTTATACAGGAATTTCTTTAATCATTAGGGGGATTCAAAAATTAGCGCACAAAACAATAAAGAAGTAGCTGCGAACACTTTGGAGTCTCAAGAAAGAACCTTAACACTCCCCAATGATGTTTCCCTCCAGTTATTTCCAGATGCCCAGCATTCGGATGAGACAATTGAAATTCATGGGGGAGACTGTCTGAAAAGTCAAACATTCCTCAGTGAGAATCGAGAATCCGCTTTCGGCCTTGTATAGGGTTACGGAGTATTTTAGTCTCGCGAGGACTTTTAGGACAGCCTGGGGGGAAGTTTCATTCACTTAACGAAGAAATCTTCTAATCTAGAGGCCATTTTTGTATGGGAAATAGAACTCCCAGATAAAGAAGTAATAACAGAAAATTGTACATCTGTCATCTTCAATGCAAGCGTGTTGGATAGTTATAAGATTAAAACATTCAGCGACAACCACTTGGTTGGTATGAGAATCATAGAAATAGAATAAAATGACATGACTTATGCGTAAAATACTAGCATATATTTTTCTGCTTTGTGCAATCAGCTGCTCTTCAGGAACTGGCAGCAAGAATAGTAATTCAGCACCAATAAAACTACCTTCTCAAGGTGGCGCTCGATCAAATAGGTCGGATATCCGAATCCCTTTTGAGGAACGTGGCAATGTAAAAATAATCACAGTCAAACTCAATGGGATGAGCATGGATATGATTTTTGACACAGGGGCCTCTGGAGTTCATCTTTCGTTGCACGAGTTGCAAACACTAGCTAAGAATGGACAGTTTTCTGATGCTGACTGCATTGGAACAAGCCTTTCACAAATCGCGGATGGAAGTATCGTGGAAAACGGCCTCATTATTCTCAGAAGCGTCATGATTGGTGGAGAGAATGGTATCGAAGTCACAGATGTTGAAGCTACCGTTGCGTTAAATCAGGATGCTCCATTGTTATTGGGGAATAACGTTCTTGACGAGTTTGCGTCATATACTATAGACAACGAATCGAAAAACATCATCTTCAAGAAAAAATAATGAACCACGCTGTCTATGTTTTTGGCAATTTAGGAACAGGCTACACGCAATTCCCGGAAGACCCTACAAGAAGAATATTTGAGTCGGCTGCAAATATGGTAGCCTCTAAGGTTCAAATTTCTGTTCGCAGGGACGGGAATCTGTTGTATTACATCTATACTCGCCAGTTGGATGTAGAAAGTGAGAATAAATATATAGCCGTTGTCATTTCGTTCAATGGCGTATATGTCAATAAGATAAAAAGCCTATTTGAACTCTTTGACAAGATTATCACCTCAATGGTGGTAAATGGTGATATTATAGAATTTTCAGAGAAAGGTGACATCCTGCCAAAATCGATTTCTTTGTATACCAAGCATGATGAAATTAATAGAATAATCAGATACATTGATGATACCATTGCTGGTTTTGAGAAGAAATCTTCCTTTAAGGTACTCCCGCCCATCAATTATGGCATCAGTTCATCGGAAAGGTTCAAGCTGACTTTTTCCTCATCTGCGGAATATTTTGATAGAGCTCTGGCCGATTATCACTGTATAGATATAACATACAAGGATTCCAACGAAAAAACGCCATTAAACTCGTATATCAGAACCCTTAAGGACCTTTCTGGAAAAGTCGACACACTTACGAATTCATTATCTGAAGCTAATAAAGAACTTGAAAAGGTTAGACGCCAAAAGAAGAGGACCACAATCGTAACGATATTATCATTATCGATTATGGGTATAGTACTGGCTTTTATCGTTGTAGGAACAAATCTGAATGATGAGATTAGGGGCCTCAATTATACTGTTAAGAATCTTAAAACAGAGATAGCGGAGAAACAAGAAACTATTGACAATCAGCAAAATACTATCAGTAGTTACGCGGAGAAAAACAGGAATCTAACCGATGAGGTTAATTCGTTAAACGCGCAGTTGCAAAACAAGCAAAGAGTCATAGATGATAATAAAAAGAAAATCGCCTCATTGCAAAATCAGATTTCATCTCTACAGACAAAACTCTACGCAAAGAACAGCGAACTAAGTTCTTGGAAGAAAACTCTATCAACGACTAAACAAGATAAAGATTATTATCAAAAATTATACTCTGAAAAAAACAAAGAAGTACAACAATTGAAGCAAAAGATTTCGAGTCTTGAAAGTCAAGTGGCAACATTGAGTCAGAACCAGAGAAGACGTCGATAGTTGAACATTACATAATAAATTTAGGATGAAAACAATGAGTGAAAAATTGGACTACTGCAAACAATGTAAGAATAGAAAATTCAGTCCGACAACAGGCCTTGTTTGTGGAAAAACTATGGCAAAACCTCAGTTTGAAGACATTTGTCCTGGCTATGACAAGGATGCCCTTGAAGCTGAAAAAATTGAGGAGAGAAAAGCTGAGCTGGAGAGGTCAGATAAAATTTCCGGCTTCTTCGCATTTTATGTCTATTGGGCAATCCCCATCGGCATTATTTCGACACTAATCTCGTCAATACGAAATTTTAATTCCAATCTATACGGTGGCTTTAATTTGCTGGAATTTTCTGATTTAGCATTTCTTGCATTGTATATATTCTCTGGAATTTACGCTATGATTAGCATGGTCAAAAAAAGGGCAGATGCCATCTTTTGGGCAAAAACGCAATTAGTATTATCCTTCATCTCTAACCTGCTTCTTGTAATCCTTGCCATAACGGTTGGAGTGTCAGGAGACTTCTCCCCTATATCCATCACATCGCTCATATGGTCCGTCGCTTTTTTTTGTTTCTTGTCCCTATCCGATCAGGTCAATGACTGGATTCCTAAGCAGGATAGACGATTGCCTAGATGGGGTAAATGCCTATTTGCAGTTTGGGTAGGCATCCTCATCATTTCTTGGGTTGGAGGCATAAAGGAATCGTATAGGGCGGCTCAATTGGAACAGGTGTGCAAAGAATCAAAAAAGCTTCTTCCAATTGATTTAGGCAACGGACTCACTTGGACAAATATGTTCACGCAAGGAAATGTACTTGTGTATCAATATACCTACACCAATGTCGACGAACAGAGTATCAACAGCAATTATTTGGACTACATATCCATTTTCAGCAAGTTGAACACCAAAAGGGCGTTTGCATCAAATTCCGTAAAAGACGATCTCGCGTTAGATCTTTGTGTTAAAAACAAGTACGCAATTAAATATCAGTACTTATTACCTTCCAGAAAAGAATTTTACTCATTCTCGTTCTCGTCTGCTGAAGTTGCAGAAGCATTAGGCGAAGACTACACCTTCAGCGTATCTAATAGTGACTTCAACTCACTGATTGATGCTTACAACACTAATCTTCCTACTCAGTATACTGCTAAATGTGTTGTAACAAAAGTATATACGGATGAAGATATGGATGTGATATACTATGACTTGCAATTCGTTGATATTGACAGGGAAACCTTATATTCTTTAGATTGCCAAATTTTAAAGTCCTATCTAGTAGACGATGTCCTTCCTTATGTATATGACGGAGTTTATATCATGTCTAAAGCTAATGGACTTGATATCGTGTATAACTTCACTTCTGACACAATGGATTGGTGGAATTATAAGGTTAGGTTAAAGGCGAATGAATTGCCTGAACCGGCTGGAGAAAGAATTTACTAATATCAAAATAATTATTCAAGCGATGAAATCGACTCTCAAAACAGCTGTTATGCTTCTAGCATTTATTTGTATTTCTCTTGTTTTGTCAGGAAACACAATCGGAATGCAGAATTCAGAAGATGATAACAATATCTCAAGCATCGAGAAAAAAATGCTCGGTAAGCACATGTGTTCTCTTCAGTGGATATCGTGGGATTACTTCGGCTCGGTAACAATCGAAAGAAATGCTGAAGGGCAACTTACCTGTAAAGGTGGTCAGAAATCTCAGAAGAACTCTGATTATCTGACACTTGACGGCGTTATTTCTATTGTGAACGAAAAGCACTTTACGTTTACTGGAACTATTGAGACGAAAGTGTCCTTTCTTAATAATGGTGAACCGGTCACTAGGGAAGGGACATTTAATTTTAAGGCTAGTGGCGAAAGAAAATACTGGAGACTTCAGGAGATGAAAAATCCAGCTGATATGGCAACAGACTATGTCGATATCTACTTCAAATAGAAGTATTTGCGCATATCTACAAAAAGAAGAGTATATTCCAAAGAAGCGCTAGCTATACTTCACCCCTAAATTGCCTTATAGATAGCTAACTCGTGCAAGGGTGGCGAATATCAAAAGCAACAAGCGTAGTATATGTGCAATTAATGGATAGACAAAAACATGGTTCAGAAAAGAAGCATCGACATTATTAAATAAACTCTATCGGTCACAGACTCTTCCGGTGCTTCGCATCCTCAGAGACTGTGCAGTCTATTTGCCCGGGAAGAGCGCGTCGTCGATTTCATCGCCGCCACTCACTTCCTTCCCCACAAGGCCCACGCGCACAGGACAGCTGTGATCGGCTGTCCAATAAAAGCGGAATCGGCTGCGCCGATGCTATCATCCCCACCCTGCGGCACGAGGCCGCCTTCCCACCCAATTCAAAGCGGTATTTGCTTCGCTCATGAGCCTAACGCCCCTGACTTAGCCGCTGGGGATCGGCAGCGGTTCTTATAGGAGCAAGTATGTTTGCGAGCTTCCTGCATTTGCTCACCGTCCGAGCAAGGCGGCTGGCCAGTGACATGAGTCTCCTCCATTGACAAAGACTCCGCTCCCGCTCCGTCTTTGAAAGCCGCTGCTCTTTATACCTGCCTTCGGCAGTTAATGACAAAATCGTAACACGTGCCTCACCGGAGGCTTACCTTTATGGAATTGAAACGACCTTGATACAGACGTGAAATCATAGCATCCTTCCGGTTATTGCCCAACGGGACCTCCAACGAGCGCCGGATGGGTCGGCGGATGGGTCGGCGGACAGGCTGCCGCATTTCTGTAACCGTCCCGTATTCCCGCACCATGCAGGATGGCATTGATTATCTCAATACCCGCCGGGACTGGGTCCGGGAGGCGTTGAAGAAGCAGGAAAAGGTCAATGCCGGTGCGCAGATCCATGATGGCTTCGTCATGCGTACCCTCCTGTCCCAGATTGTTTTCCGTCCTTCCGGTCAGGTTCCGCCAGTCTTGACTTCCGGCCCCGCTCCGGCTGGAAAACTGAGTTTCAGAATCCGCACCTCTGTCATTGACAATCCTCAGGACAGCGGCCGCCTGTGGCTCAGCCTCGACAAGCCCACACATATCCGTATCATCGAAGCTCCCGCCGGTTTCCTGCTGCCGCCATCGGCTAAGGTCAATGCCAGTGTGGATCCTTCGTCTGCTATCCCTCAGAAGGCCCTTCGTGATGTCCTGGCCGAGGTGCTTCGTGAGGAGGCCAAGATTCTACTGCCCCAGAAACTGTCGTATTTTGCAGGGCAGTACGGCTTCAAGTTCCGCAAGGTGACCATCAAGCACAATTCCTCCAACTGGGGAAGCTGTTCCCGTGCCGGCAACATCAATCTGAACCTCAATCTGATCCGCCTCCCTGAACCCCTCTGCGATTACGTTCTCCTCCACGAACTGTGTCACCTCAAGGAACCGAATCACGGCCCGCATTTCCATGCTCTCCTGGAGCGCCTCTGCCTCAGCAACATCCGTCATCTCATCGACCTCGGTTCACCCGATGCCATGAAATACCGCGCCTGGATAGACAATCTCGATGCTTCGGATTCTTCAGCAGCATCCACATCCTCAAGTTTCTTCCGCCTCTTCAAACCCTCCTCCTCCCGCCCGTCCATGACTCCTTTGAACGAGGTCCTCAGCCGCGAAATCAGCAAATGGCGCCTACTGTAATGTCCTAATTCTCGGGGCGGATGGTGTCCACATAGTTGCATTACTGCCTTGCTTTTCTTGGGAAGTTTCCGTAACTTTAAGGTTGACTGATAACCTTTGCGCAAAAAAAGGATCTGTTTGGCAGTATCCGAGTTTTTGTGCGGCTATATTTTTCGTGCGACTTTATTCTGAAAGAAAAACAAAGATATAATGAGAATTCACATTTCGACGACAAAAAATACCAGTTTGGTTCCGTTCAATTACCAGCAAAAGTTGGTTGGAACCATTCATAAGTGGATTGGAGAGAATTCGATCCATGACAGTATTTCTCTTTATTCATTTTCGTGGCTGCAAGGTGGAAGGAAAGTGTCGGACGCTTTGGATTTTCCGGAAGGTGCGACAATGTTTCTCAGTTTCTATGATGATGATACTATGCGAAAGGTCATCAAGACCATTTTGGCGAATCCTCTCATGTTTTGCGGCATGTCGGTGACAAGCATTGACATTGACGATACTCCGTCATTGGAAAATCGCGAGCTGTTCTATTGTGCGAGTCCCATTTTCATAAAAAGGAAGATGGAGGACGGCAGTATCAAACAATTTACTTACAATGATGAGCAGGCAGGTATGTTGCTGAAGGAAACGCTGGCGGCTAAAATGAGAGAAGCGGGATTGCATGAAGACGATACTTTGGATATACGTTTTGACATGTCTTATGAAAGGAAGAAATTCAAATTCATATGTTACAGGGGCGTGGGTAACAAGGCGAGTCTTTGCCCGGTTGTCATCAAGGCGAAACCTGAGACGAAACTGTTTGCCTGGCACGTAGGCATCGGTAACTGTACCGGTATTGGGTTCGGAGCGATTTATTAACAAAGAAGGAGCATTATCATGTATGTCGTGACATATAAGGGGCCGTTCGGGTTTATAAAGCCATGGACTGCCGTCCGCGATGGAGAAACATTCAGCCAGCAGTTCCTGACGCCTTCCATTATAGAAGGTATAGAAAAGAAACTGTTCCCTGAGTTGCTGGAAGTTTCAGGGATTCATAAGATTCTCAGACACAAGCTGAAGTATGATTCGATGGATTCCCAGCAGGAAGTGACACAGACAAGGGGCTGGGAATATAAGAACAGGACATTTATCAGGGGACGTTCCATATTGAAGCGTTCGGTCCTCTTGCACCCGGTTTTGTCTCTTGCCTTTGAGAAAGAGGAAGATGCTGTCATCGCCTCTAAGCAGCATGTCTGTGTATGTAGAAATGAGGACATATTGTTGCCGGAGTCTGAAATCATTGTGATGGAAGAAGACCAGTTCAGTCAATTGCCTGGATTCGAGTTGCGGTTTGGTGATTCTGAACAGTCTTTCCTTGTTGGATATAACCGCTTTGATGACAATAGTCCGATGTGTGGGTGGATAGAGTTTAACGGGCAATCTTTGCTGTAATTGTTGAATCCATATGAATATCCATCAGGAAATATTGGCCAAGAGTGAGCAGAATGGACGCATCTGTCTGTATCAGCATCTCAAGAATGTTGCTGATATAGCTCGTGTTGTGGCTAATCACCAGTGTCTTGATGAGGAAATAGCGGTAGAGGGAGCATTGTTGCACGACATAGGTAAGACGAGTCCATTGTTTCAGCAATCGATAGCCTCCCCAGACAGTAAGAGGCCTGGTGCTGTTTTCCGTCACGAAATAGCATCGTTGTTCTTTATCTCGTTGGTAAAGGCGGAACATCGGAATGCTGTCATTGACATGGTGGTTGCTCATCACAAATCTATGTATAAGGATGTGCGGGAATTGGGGATTTTGGATTTGGATGATAATATGGATTGCTTTGGGGAACATTCACGCGGATTCGAAGATTGGAGCCACATTGCATTGGAAATCCTTGAAAGCCTTGGAATGAAAACGCATGTGGTCTCACTGGAAGAGGCTGAGGAAAACTATGGCTATGTCATTGATTATTGCGAAAATAAAAGCAAAGGGTGCTCGGAATGGAGGGGCTTGCTGATGGCGGCTGACCATATGGCCTCAGCGATGGAAACCGAGTTTGAAATGCCATTGGACAAACTGTTCATCAAGCCGGATCTGTCTTTTTACGACAGAAGGAATGAACTTTATCCATTGTCAATGATTTCTGCTGACAATTCGAGCAAACATACATTGGTGACGGCCCCTACCGGTGCGGGGAAAACAGATTTTCTGCTGAGGCGTTGCCGGGGAAGGGTTTTCTACACATTACCTTTTCAGGCTTCTATCAATGCAATGTACGACCGGATCAAGTCTGACTTGTCTGATACGGATGCGCAGGTATACTTGCTTCATGCTGCCTCTAATCTGAAAGTGAAAGACAATAAAGTGGAGGAGAGTATCATGCAGCGACATGTCGGCGCGTCTGTAAAAGTCCTAACTCCTCATCAAATGGCGTCAATTGTCTTTGGCATCAAAGGATATGAGGCTATGGCTATGGATTTGCGCGGCTGCGATGTGATTCTTGATGAGATACATACTTATTCAGATGTCATGCAGTCGATTGTCCTTCGCATTATAGAGATTCTTGTCGCTTTGGATTGCCGGATACATGTCGGTACTGCAACTATGCCGACTGTTCTGTATGAAAAGATATTGGAACTGTTGGGCGGACCGGAAGCCGTCTATGAGGTTAAGCTTGACGCCACTACGCTCCAGTCATTCAATCGGCATCAGATATATAAACTTGACGACATGGAGAATGCTTATGATGTGATAGCTTCAGCAGTGAAAAGTCACTCTAAACTTCTCATTGTATGTAATCAGGTGAAAAGAGCCCAGGAACTTTATGAGACGGTAGAATATTTGTACCCGGAGGTGAAAAAGATGCTTGTCCACAGCAGATTCAAGCGAATGGACAGGGCAAGATTGGAAACGGATTTGCGTGAAGATTTCAATAAGCTGGAAAATGCTCCGTGTATTGTGGTCTCGACCCAGGTGGTGGAGGTGAGTCTTGACATCAGTTTCGATGTGATGATTACTGAGTGTGCTCCTATTGATGCCCTTACCCAACGCTTTGGACGAATTAACAGAAAGCGTACAAGGAAGACTATAGGACATTATAAGCCGATATATGTCATTGCTCCTTCTGAGGATGAAAATGATGCTCTCCCATATAGTCTGGATGTGCTGAAGGCTACTTTCGGTGTTTTGCCGAGTGATGGCGGAATTATGGAGGAATGTCATGTTCAGGAAATGATAGATAAGGTTTACCCTGACATTGATTTTCATAATATTGATTATACCGGAGTTGCCTTCTCTGGTGGAACGTGGTTGCTGAAGGCTCTTTGCCATTATCCGAAATCAGCTCTGCTAGAGGCGCTTGATATCAACTCTGCTGTCTGCATTACTGAAGAAGATAAAGAGAGATATCTGTCAGCCAATGGCTTGGAGAGAATTGAAATGGAGATTCCTGTGAGCTATCATTCCATGGCGCATAGAAAACTTGAGCAGCTTGACAAGGGGACACGTCCGTTTGTTGTTCCGAACAAAGGATATGACAATGAAAAAGGGTTGTTGCCGGACATGTGTAAAACTGAATATTATCAATCGTTTGAAATACTGTAGATTATGATAACGTCAAATATAGGAAAGATGTTTTTGGATGCTTACAATGAAGAATATGGCACCGGCTATGATGCCAGGACATTCTTTTTGGAGCAGTTCTATCCCTTGTTTTTTGATCAGAACAAGTATATGATGACCGCAGGCAATTCCCCTTTGGAAAATCCAAAATTGAGTTGGGATGATATGATAAACGGGAAAAAGCCATATGAAACACCTGAGCAGAGAAAAAGCCGTTTTGATAAATTGATCAAGAAGATTGAGGAGAGTGATGCTGATGCCAGCATTGCGCGTGGTTATCCGTCCCTGGATGTGGCTGCCACAACATCCGGTCAAGTGACGGATATGAGATTGTCTTCTTCTCAGGAAGAAATATATGCTTCTTGGATTGGTGATGCGCTTGGTGTCGGCGTGCAGGGTGGCTTTTCAATACTTTTTAGCAAAAAGGAGATTCTTCCTGACTTTGACAGCTAAAAAATCGCTATCTTCTTAACGCCTGATTATCAGCG
>ENA-OUQH01000268-OUQH01000268.1-human-gut-metagenome-genome-assembly--contig:-NODE-268-length-40888-cov-8.744741_pt1 | contig 40888 bp, 30 predicted proteins | sample MGYA00237948_ERZ548828 | MGnify/ENA primary metagenome ERZ548828 (study PRJEB26490, sample SAMN05194711) | human gut metagenome | biome: terrestrial biome; feature: human-associated habitat; material...
TGCGGTCGATGCTGCGGTGATGGTAGACCATCCGCAAGCCCCGCAGGATGGCCAGATCGTCATAGCTGAGGATGTCGGGGCGCTGCAGGCAGAACAGCAGGATCATCTCCGCTGTCCAGACGCCGATGCCCTTCAGGCCGCTCAGGGCGCGGATGGCCTCCGCGTCGGGCATGTGCGCCACGGCGTCCAGATCAAAGGCGCCGGTGTGGACCTTTTCGGCAAAGTCCGTGATGTATTCCGCCTTGCGGAAAGTCATGCCCAGCGCTTGCAGCCGGGGGACACCTGCGGCCAGGACAGTCTCGGCGTTCACCCTGCCCAGCGCGTCCTGCATCCGCTGCCAGATGGTGGCCTGGGCCTTGGTGGAGATCTGCTGGCCCACGATATGGTGGACCACGGCGGAAAACAGATCCGTGTCTACCGCGCGGCGGACAGGGCCCACGCGGTCGATGACCTCACCGAGCCGCTTGTCCTTCTGCCGCAGGTAGGAGAGCTCTGTCTCCCCGTAGGTGAAATACATATCCGCCGCCTCCCTGCACGCATGTTACGGTATCCATTATAAATCAGGCGATGGAGTCCGTCAAGAATAGTCGAACAGATTTTCTATGTTTTGATTCTTTCAGAAAAAGTCGGATTTTCTCTGTACCGCAGGGCGGTATTCACGGTAAGCTGCGACATAGAAAGACGTGCGGGACACGGGCCCGCCGCTGAAAAGAGAAAGGAGCCACCCTCATGACGTACAGCTTTGACGAGATCATCGACCGCCGCCATACCAACGCCTGGAACACCGACGGCTTTTGGGGCAGCTTTGTCTACGCGGCGGAATACGCCGGAAATGCCCCCGCGCATTGTCTGCGTGACCAGAGAAGAACAAGCGAAAAGCCGCCCGTTGGGCGGCTTTTTCCTGCATACTCACCGGCGGCAGGGGTGAGACTATTTCTACTTTAGCACGATGGAGCGGCCAATGCAAGAGAAAAATGAGGTTTTGCAACTATTTCTCCGCGATTCCACATTTTGACGGTGAAATCGGGAAAAATATTGACGAATCGAACCATTGACATCACTTTTCGCGGAGCGTAGGATAGGAGCATATTTTTGAAAATGGGAGATGGCGGGATGAAGTACATTTTTGTGACCGGCGGCGTGGTGTCCGGTCTGGGCAAGGGCATCTGCGCGGCGTCGCTGGGACGGCTGCTGAAGCAGTGCGGCCTGCGGGTGCGCAACCAGAAGTTTGACCCCTACCTGAACGTGGATCCCGGCACCATGAGCCCCTACCAGCACGGCGAGGTGTTCGTCACCGACGACGGCGCGGAGACGGATCTGGATCTGGGGCACTACGAGCGTTTTGTGGACGAGTCGCTGACCGGCGACAGCTCCGTGTCCTCCGGCAAGATATTCTGGTCGGTGCTGAACCGGGAGCGTCAGGGCGGTTATCTGGGCGGCACGGTGCAGATCATCCCCCACGTCACCGACGAGATCAAGCGCCGCCTGTACGCCATGGACGACGGCCACACCGACGTGGTCATCGCCGAGATCGGCGGCACCGTGGGCGACATCGAAAGCCAGCCCTATCTGGAGGCCATCCGCCAGGTGGCGGCGGAGCAGGGGAGAGGCAACGTCCTCTACATCCATGTGCCGCTGGTGGTGTCCATCCCCGGCAGCGGCGAGCTGAAGAGCAAGCCCACCCAGCACTCGGTAAAGGAGCTTCTCAGCGTGGGCATCCAGCCGGATGTGCTGGTCTGCCGCACCGACAGTCCGCTGCCCGAGGACATGCGGCGGAAGATCGCCTTGTTCTGCAACGTCAGCGAGGACTGCGTGATCCAGAACCTCACCGCCTCCACCCTGTACGAGGTGCCGCTGCTGCTGGAAAAGGAGGGCCTGTGCCGCGTGGTGTGCCGCAAGCTGGGCTTGAACGCCGGCGAGCCGGACATGCGCCACTGGCACGAGCTGGTGGAGCAGATCCACCGCGCCACCCGCCCTGTGACCATCGCGCTGGTGGGCAAGTACACCGAGCTGCACGACGCCTACCTCAGCGTGGCGGAGTCCCTGTTCCACGCGGGCACCGCCTGCGGCGCGCGGGTGGACATCCGCTGGGTGGACTCCCAGCACCTGACCGCGGAGAACATCGCCGACGCTCTCGCCGGCTGCAAGGGCATTCTGGTGCCCGGCGGCTTCGGCGACCGGGGCATCGAGGGCATGATCCTGGCGGCGCAGTACGCCCGTGAGAACCGCATCCCCTATCTGGGCATCTGCCTGGGCATGCAGATCGCGGTCATCGAGTTCGCCCGCCATGTGGCCGGCTGGTCGGACGCCCACAGCGCCGAGTTCGACTCCGCCACCGCCCATCCCGTCATCGACCTGATGCCCGATCAGGTGGGCGTCACCGCCAAGGGCGGCACCATGCGCCTTGGCAAGTACCCCTGCCTGCTGACGGCGGGCACCAGGGCGCAGGCGGCCTACGGCCAGAGCGAGATCTGGGAGCGCCACCGCCACCGCTACGAGTGCAGCAACGCGTTCCGCCCGGCGCTGGAGGAGGCGGGGCTGCGCATCGCCGGTACGTCCCCGGATGGCCGTCTGGTGGAGATGGTGGAGCTGCCGGAGCACCCGTGGTATGTGGGCTGCCAGTTCCACCCGGAGTTCAAGAGCCGCCCCGACCGCCCCCACCCCCTGTTCCACGGCTTCGTCGCCGCCGCATTGGAGCAATAACGATAAAAAAGAGAGCCGCTCCCACCGGAGCGGCTCTTTCGCGTGCGAACAGACCCTGTAGGGGACGGCGTCCTGCAGTGGAGCGCAGCGGAACAAATGCCCTTGGGGTACGACGTCCCGTTTCGCACGGTTCTTGTTTTGCTTTGTAGGGGCGGACGACCCTGTCCGCCCCGTGTCACTGGCTCGGGAATCCGCCCCCAGCGCTTACGGCTGCATGGCGGCAGCGGTGGCCGGGTCAAGGTAATACTCCCCATCGCCGCCCCGGTAGTAGATATTCTGGATAAACCCGTGGAGGTCATACTCCACCTTGGTGTTGGGCTCCGCCGCTATGGTGTACATCTCCTCCGGGAAGATGTCCTCCCGGCTGTTGATCTCCTCCTCGGTCAGGTCGCCGCCGCTTTCCACAGTGCGGTTCAGGTGGGCGTCGTAGTACACCACGGAGTAGTCCTGCATCCACATGGGGATATAGACCACCTTCGTGCCGGTCTGCCCGTCCTCCTGCGTCTGGGAAATGCCCTCCACCGGCGGCACGTCGCCTTCATCGGCGGGCAGCGTCTGTGCGCCGCAGGCGCTCAGCGTCAGCAGCGCCAGCAGGCACGCGATAACAATGATTTTTTTCATGGTCTTAACTCCTTTCGCTCTCATATATGCTCTCCGCCGTGGACACCAGCTCCTGCCGGGACTGACCGCCGATCAGCAGGAACAGGCAGTTGGCTCGCTCGTCCACCCACACCAGCGCCGCAGCGCCCTCCGGGATGGACACCTGATGGAAATGCACGGGGTCGCTTCCCCGATAGAACCACAGGCCGCAGCCGTGCTGCACCTGCGGAGAGGCGCCCTTTGCGGGTAATATGCGGTATAGCTGGGCGGACAGGCCATGTACGGTCACATTCTCCGTCTCGTAGTCCTCCGGCTCGCCCGCCCCGCCCGTGGGACGCTGCCCCGTCTCCGTGGAGGAGAGGCCGCCGGTGCTGCTGCTTCGCAGCTCCACGCTGATGGGCTCGTCGCCGGTCATGGGCACGGCCTCAAACAGCAGATCGCCCTGTGAGGACGTCCAGCGCATGACCCGGATGCCGTTCTCCCTGCCGGTAAAGTCGCCCGACAGGACATAGCCCAGCGGGGCGGTGGGGGTGTAGTCCTGCACCGTGTCCCCGGCGTCCGCCGGGGTGATGCGGTAGGCTGTCACCAGCTCCGTTATCTGCACGAACCAGCGGCTCACCGCCGCCCGCGCCACCGGACTGGCCGCCAGTATTACCCCGCAGGACAGGCACACCGTCACCAGCGCCGCCGCTGTTCTCTGCCACATTCTCCGGCGGCTCTGCCGCCGCGCGCCCTGTTGTACCACCGGCTCCATCCGCCGGGTGAACTCCGGCGAAGGCGGGGCAACCGTCTCCGGCAGCTCAGATGCCAGCAGTGCCGCCATCCGCTGCGCGCCCTGCCGCAGCGCACGTTCGTATGTGATATCTGTCATACAGTCAATCCTTCCTTTTCCAGCTCCTGCCGCAGCGCGGCCTTAGCCCGCTGCTGCAGCTTCTGCCCGGCGCCGTAGGACATGTCCATCAGCGCCGCCGTCTCCCGTGCGGAGTAGCCGCAGCCGTACCGCAGCAGCAGCGCCTCCCGGTACCGGGGGCTCAGCCGCCCCATGGCGTCCGCCACCGGCTCGCCGCAGGGCGGCGGTGTCACCAGAGCCGCCGTTTCGTCAAAGGGTGCGCCGTCCCGCCGCGACTGCTGCCGCAGGATGTCGATGCATTTGCGCTCCACGGTCACCACCAGATAGGCAGTCAGCTGCGTCTCCGGCAGCTTCGCCAGCCGGGAAAAGCGCTCCGCCAGCGCCAGAAACGATTGCTGCACCGCGTCCTCGGCGTCCGCCTGAGCGGACAGCCTCCGCCGCGCCAGCGCCAGCATACGCCCGCAGCAGGCGCGGTATACGTCCTCGAAGAGCCGCCGCTCCTCCGCGCTCTCCAGCGCCGCCATGCACACCGTCAAACGCCCACCTCCCCGCAGCTTGCTGCATTCATCATAACACAGGCGGCCGCCCTGTGTCATCACTATATAAACGCCGCAGCCCCGCCGAAGCGGACAGGGGGAAGAAAAAATTTCGGAATTTTGCCGCCCCCGCCGTCCCGCGTCTATTCGTAGGGCACGCCGTCCCCGACGTCCCGCTTCGCACGGCTCCTGTTTTGCCTTGTAGGGGCGGACGCCTCCGCCCGCCCTGGATGACCGCCGCACCCCGTAGGGCGGGACCCATGTGTCCCGCCGTTCCCAGCGCGGAACAGAGTGTGTAGGGGACGGCGTCCCCGCCGTCCCGTTTCGCACGGTTCCTGTTCTGCCTTGTAGGGGCGGACGACCCTGTCCGCCCTGTATGACCGCCGCACCTCGTAGGGCGGGACCCATGTGTCCCGCCGTTCCCAGCGCGGCGCGGACTGGCTCGCAATGACAGGCTTTTTTGACAGACTGAAGCCGGGCGCTTATGCGCCCGGCTTACTCTGTCCCTTTTCCTTTTTTCCGATGCCGCTTCCGGCGCTTTGCCTTTTCCCGGCGGCACTGGAACGGCTCATGCTGGTGCGCCGCGGCAAAGGCCGCCCGCTCCGGCTCCGTCAGGGTGGGTACCACCCGCCGCCCCTGCCAGCCGTCTTTCTGCCGCGTTACCGCCATCCGTACCGGGAACCGCCCGTGCTCCTGGCACCGGAACGTCCCGTAAAACACGTCTCCCTGCGGGTACCACGATTCCACCGCGCCCGGTGTGCGGCACAGAGGACAGGGCACCAGCCGCGCCTGCCGGCTGTTGAGCACCTGCTCCCGCTCCGGGAACACGCCCACCTTCTGCCGGGGCTGCCGGGGATATTCCACCGGGGAGAATCGGATGCTCCGCCTGCGGCGGGGCTTGCCGGTGGAGGGCGGCGGTACGGACGCCGCTAGTGCGTCCTTCGTCAGCCATGCGCTGACCAGCGCCGCGTACAGCGCGTCATACAGCGCGTTGTGGAACTCGTAGATCAGCGGGATGCCGCAGTATTCCGCCGCCTGCTCCAGCGCCACCCGCCGTCCGATGCCGATGCCCAGCGTCCGGCCAAAGGCGGCCTGCAGATCCACGCAGGCCGTCACCGGCGGCTCCGGCATCCGCCAATAGGCGGCGTTGGCCGCCAGCACGCCGTGATCCTGTGCGCCCCATTCCGCCCACAGGGTGTCGTCCCCGCACCAGTCCAGAAACGCCTGATACGCCGCCGGGAAGTCCAGCTCCGCCGTCAGCGCCTGCGCCGACTCCGGCAGCTTTCTCGCCACCGGCGACAGCTTGGGGTAGATGGACGGCCGGATGTGCATGTTGAACCAGTCCCGCACCGTGCCGCCCGGCTCCGCCAGCCGCACCGCGCCGATCTGGATGATCTCCTCCATCCGCCGCCCGCCAAAGGGCTGGTTCCATTCCAGATCCAATACGATCACGCCGTCTCACCTTCTCCGCGCAAAATTCGACCTATCCCTCATTATATCACGCCATCCGCTCCGGCGCAACGCTCTATACCGGACAAATATCCCGCCATCTGTCGTTTTCCACAACTTTCCGCCCCACTCCTTGTGACAAATCACAAAATTACCGATACTATGCAAGCAGGTAATTGTTTTTCCCGGCCAGAGGTTTATGCTATACAGTTGCAAAATAAGGGGTAATATGTCCTTTCCGGGCAATTATCTCACAGGAGGAAACGTCATGAAAAAACGGATACTCGCTATGCTGCTGTCAGTGGTCATGCTGGCCTCGACAGTGGAGCTCACCAGTCTGCTGACGGGGACGAACATTCTCGCCGGCACGGAAGCGCCCGCCGTCACCGATACGGCGCCCACCTCCGACACCGACACCGCCTCCGGCGGTCAGCGCATCACCGATAAGGACACGGCGGCCATCCGCCTGTCCGGCTCGGAGCTGTCCGTCTCCGGCGACATCGAACCGGACACGGCGCAGCCCTCCTCCGGCGGCACAGCCACGCTGGACGAGAACAACGCCCTGACCATCCCTTACGATCTGGCCTTCCCGGAGGAATTCGCCAGCGCCGACTGTCTCTACGCCGGCGACCAGATCATGGTCAAGTTTGCCCGCGGCTTCCGCGGCAAGCTGAACACCACCCTTGTCCGCGCCGGCATTACCGGCCTTGAAAAGCTCATGGACACCTCCACCGGCGTGTGGTACATCGCCTCCGTCACCGGCGACGTGCAGCAGGTCATGGCCAACGTCCGTGCGCTGGACAACGTGGTGCTGGCGGAGTACGACTACATGTACGCCGCCGCCGACACCACCCTCATCGACAGCGACACCGTGGCCGAGGCCGTGCAGGGCAACGCCAGCTGGCAGGATCAGTGGTACCTGCGCAGCGGCAACCTGCAAAAGAGCTGGGATCTCCTGCGTACCCGCGGCATCGCCGCCGGCGGCGACAGCAGCGTGGTGGTGGCCGTCATCGACACCGGCGTGGACTACACCCACGAGGATCTCAAGGACAACATCTGGGTCAACACCAAGGAGATCCCCGGCAACGGCATCGACGACGACGGCAACGGCTGCATCGACGACGTCTACGGCGTCGATCTGGAGACGGGACGCGACAGCGGCATGGACGACAACGGCCACGGCACCCACGTGGCCGGCATCATCGCCGCCTCCAACAACCACATCGGCGTGGTGGGTCTTGCCTACAACGTGAAGCTCATGCCCATCAAGGCGGGCATGGCCAGCGGCTTCTTCAACCAGTCCCAGATCGCCAAGGGCATCCTCTACGCCTACAACAACGGCGCGGACGTCATCAACATGTCCTTCGGCGGCAGCGCCTCCACCATCGCCGTGCAGGACGCGCTGGAGACGGCCTACACCCGCTGCGTGCTGGTGGCCGCCGCCGGCAACGACGCCATGCCCAACGAAGGCCGTCCCATCACCGCCCCCACCTACCCCGCCGCCCTGTCCTACGTCATGGGCGTCATGAGCGTGGACATACGGGGCGTGGAGAGCGGCTTCACCAACTACGACGTGGCGGCCTACAACTCCGTGGAGTACGAGGTCTACGCCCCAGGCAGCCAGATCCTCAGCACCATCCCCGGCAACCGCTACGCCACATGGAGCGGCACCTCCATGGCCGCCCCCTACGTGTCCGCCATGGCCGCCCTCCTGCGCAGCGCCTACCCGGACACCAACACCTATCCCACCAAGTTCATCTACGGTCAGATCGCCGCCACCGGCGGCCGCAATGCCATCTGCTGCGACCCGGAGCACCACGGCCTCCACAACCTGCCCAGGATCGTGGATATCTACAACGCCCTGACCCAGCTGCCTAAGCCGGATGTCAGCGCCGCCGACTTCCTCGTCTTTGACGACAAGTCCCTCAGCGACCAGAACAACGGTGACGGTGTCATCGACGCCGGCGAGACGGTCGCGCTGGCCTTCACCCTCCGCAACCGCTGGGGTGCCGCCAAGGACGTTACCCTCTCGCTGGACGCCAAAAGTCAGGCGGACATCGACTGCCCGTACATTGAGTTCCTGACCAATAACGTCAACTACGGCAACGTGGGCACCTACGCCAGCATCGACTACGGTAAGACGAAGGAGGGCACGTTCGTCACCGGCGTGGACGCCGATAAGTCCCTGCTGGTGAAGATCGCCGACGACTGCCCCAACGACTACATCATCGCCCTGAACATCACCGTCACAGCGAAAAACGATCTGGACGCGGACGATACGAAGGTCTATTCCAGCGAAGCCAAGACCACCATCAACGTCCGCCGGGGCACCATTCTGCCCAGCATCATCACCGAGGACATGACCCTCACCAAGGATCACTACTACATCCTGCCCAACGCCACCCTCATTCAGGAGGGCGTCACCGTCACCGTGGAGCCGGGGACCCAGCTCCAGTTCTGGACGGACGATCCCCACGACGCCTACGCCGACACCGCCATCACCTATCTCAAGGTGGACGGCACCCTGCTGTGCAACGGCAGCGAGGACGAGCACATCCGCATGTTCCCCAGCGAACTGATGGATAAGTACCGCGTGGAGCTGAAAAAGGGCAATAAAGGTGTGACCAAGCTGTATTACACCGATGTGGTAAATCCGTATCTGGACATCACCTACGCCGAAAACTGCGAATTTAGCCAGAATTATAGAGCGGAACTACTCTATCATCGCTCTCTCAGCGGTGGAATGGTAAGTACTGGGCAATATCATGGTAGTTTACACGCTGATACTGTGAAGGGCTGCGCGTTTTATAAGTTGGGCGGCGACTCATCTTGGAAGTTTATGGTTGCTGCGCCCTGCGATAGCTGCATTTTTGTGGATAGTGCCATTCGGCTTTGCCCTTTGGACACATATAATGCTAATGCCACCTACACCTCCCTTGACATTACCAACTGTGTGTTTTATGGAAATAACAATTATCTGAATGAGAAATATGGCGGGATCAGCAACTACGAAATTAGTTCTTACATAAACAAATCTCCTTCCGTTGAAGATGTGTTTTCTGATCCAACAACCGGAACGCGATATGCCGTACTTGCCTGCAAAGGTACAACTAATGCCGGACATTTCCCATCGGCAGGAGTTCTCCAGCGGCTGGCTCGGTACTTGGGCGGCGATCTTGCCTGCATGGAGACCGAGGAAGAAAAATCTTTCATTTTGTCACATTTGTACAAAGGCAGGACGACTTCTTCTGACTCTGATGCCTATGATCAATATGCGTACTATTGCTACTCAGGCGCAGTAGAAAATGACCAGGTACGGCTTTACGGTCCCTACTTCGACAAATACTACGAGAAGACCTATTTCCCTGGCTATAATGGTGGCTACGACAGTTTTAGCAATGTTTATGCTCTGCTGGAATTCCCCGACACCACCGTCACCGACATCACCCTGCCGGAATCTGAGATCACTCTGGACACTGGTATGACAAAGCAGCTGTGGCCGGAGGTGGCTCCCGTGAAAACGGCGCTGGTAGCCGACCTGAAATACACCTCCCTGGATGAGAGCGTTGTCACCGTCAGCGATGCCGGCCTCATCACCCCCGTGGCCGCCGGCGGCACCCTGGTGCGCATCAGCAATGCCGATGGCTCCGTGTATAAGGACGTGGCCGTCCATGTGGCCGACTGCGTGCCGCTGGAGAGCCTGACCCTCAACGAGGACGCCCTCCGCCTGCCCGTGGGCACCTCCGAGAAGCTGACGCCCGTGCTCACCCCTGTGGACACCACCCGCACCGGCGTGGTCTACGAGAGCTCCAATGAGAACGTGGCCACCGTGGACATCGACGGCACCGTGCACGCCGTCAGCGTGGGTACCGCCGTCATCACCGCCCGCCCCGCCATGGGCGAGGACTTCGCCGCCTCCGTCACCGTCACCGTGGTGCAGCCGGCGGAGAGCATCTCTTTCGAGGAGAGCTTCTACCTCACCACCGTGGAGCAGATGGACGACGATCTGAAGCTGACCATCGCCCCGGCCACCGCCACAGAGCGGGACGTCACATGGGAGTCCTCCAACCCGGACGTCTGCGAGATGGGCACCGACGGCCAGCTCATCAAGCATAAGAACGGCGCCGCCACCCTCCGCGCCACCCTTGTGGGCGCCGATCTGTCCGCCGAGCTGGTGGTCTGCATCTTCGATGCGGCTCCGTCCGCACAGGTGGAGGATATACAGTATCTTAGCTATGGCGATGCGTATTACGCACGGCTCGGTGACGGAACCCTCTGGCGCTGGGGTAAGGGCTATACGACGCCCCAGAAACTGAATTTTGCCGCTGTGGACGACTTTGCGGTAGACAGCTATGACGAATATGGCATCTACATCCTCTCCAACGGTACGCTGCAATACTACAATATGGACGGCACCGTGACGGCCAATGACTTTAACTACGGCAAGCCCATGACCGGCGTGAAGAAGCTCGCCGCGTATAATAACATGGAGTCCCCTTGGTGCAGTTACTATGCCCTGAAGCAGGACGGCTCCGTCTGGGCGTGGGGCAACAATCAGTATGGTCAGTTGGGTGACAGCACTGCCACCAAGCGCAATCAGGCGGTACAGATGGACATCTCCGAGCCGATCGTGGACGTGATCGGCCGATCTGGTTACACCGTATTCCTGACCGAGAGCGGCAACCTGTACGGCATGGGAGAGGGCTTCGGCACCACGCCGGTGCTGCTCACCAACGGTGTCAGCGCCATCAAGAAGGATTATGTCGATAACGTCAACAGAGGATACTTTACCGCTCAGAAGGGGCAGACCCTGTATTACTATAATCGAAGCAGTGTGGAGCGTACCGTACCCGTGCAGGGCAGCAGCCAAGCGGTCGGCCACTACAACGATTTCTACATGCAGGACGGCAGCGTGTTTGGCAAAACGCGCGACAGTGACGGCAATAACTATGGACAGATGGGTGTGGGCGATACGGAGTACCACGAGGACTATGTCCAGATGCTAAAGATTACCGGCGCCCGGCAGGTGTGGAATTTCAGGGATACCACCTTCATCCAGACCGATGACGGCTTCTATGGCACCGGCTACAACAAAAACCGTGCGCTGGCCAACCTGACCACGGAAAACAGCGCCGTGCCCGTGCGCATCTTCTTCGGCCTGCAGGCCAACGAGGAACCCTTCCGCCTGGAGCAGACCAACATCACCGATGATATCCTCACGGATAGCGCCCTTGTGCTGGATTTCAGCGAGTCGCTCCTCAAGGCCGATAACTTCGGTACCATAACCCTCAAGGACGGCAGCGGCGAGATGATTTCCCTCCGCCGCACCCTCCATCTGGATAAGCTGACCCTCACCCCCGTCTCCGGCTTCACCGACGGCATGTCCTATACCCTGACCCTCCCCGCCGGTGCCCTCCAGACCAAGTTCGGTGCCGCCAGCGAGGCAGTGGAGCTGACCTTCACCTACCAGACCCCCGCCCCGGTGGAGGAGGACAGTCTCACCCTCGGCAAAACCGTCCTCACCGGCGTCCTTTCCCCGGAAAGTGGTACAAAAGTGGATTTAGGTGAAATTAAAGAGGCTTTTAAACTTGAATTCAAGTGCGTTTCTAACCCCAATGCAAGTATCACATGGACAGTGGCGGATAACGCGGTCGCAATGGTAGAAAATGGCAATTTAATCGCCCTTTCCACCGGCTGCACCACCGTCACCGCCGCCCTCGACGGCACCGATCTTGCGGCCACTGCCCTGCTCTACATCAGCGGGGACGATTCTGTGACCGCAATAAAATCCGTGCAAAATGGCGCGGAAAGCACTGTTTTGTTCAGTAATGGCGCACTTTTCACCCTGCATGCTGACGGCACGACCCAGCAGCTTTTCACCGACGCTGTGGACTTCCACTGGGACGGCGGCGCCCTCTGGGTCAAGACAGCCAGCGCCCTCTACTGCGACGGCGAGCTAACAGAGGATTTGCCAATTTCTGTCAAATACACCAATTTGCTCTCCCGCACCTCCGACACGGTTTTAGTCGGCTCCCAGACCCTGATCCTGACCGCCGACAAGACCCTCTGCCAGGGCGAAAACCTCAGTAATATAGCCATTTCCGGCGGTTCGGCGAGCGCTGCCATCTCCGGCAATCAGCTGCTCATCACCCCCTCCGCCCCCCTCATTTCCGGCACTTCCTACACCGTAACGATCCCGGAAAATTCCGTTTCCACCTACTTCGGCGCGCCCAACGAGGAGATCACTTTTACCTTTATTTATCTGGATACCCTGGCCGCTGACGCCGGTGACGGCAAGACCGTTCTGGCAAGCGGCGCCGTGTCCGACAACGAGGCCGCGGCCGCCCGCGCATGGACGTCCGAGCGCCTGACCGCAGGCTGGAAAGCCTTCTGCGACAAGGGCTACGACACTTTGTTCTACGGCAACGCCATCCTCAACCGCTTCACGGAAAACAACGTGGAGAAGTGGCTGCGCATCACCGCGCCCAGCGCCAGCAGCTACGTCCGCTACGGCATCGGCGGCAACTACTGGGGCACCGAGGGGCTCAGTGAAAAGACCAAAAAGGAGGCCATCAACAAGCAGATACTGGACTTCGATGACTATCAGTCCATGGCCGACCTGAACGAGGGCACCATTCTGGAGACGATCCCCGAGACGGTGTGGCCGGTGGTGCGCTCCGTGTCCCTGCGGGACGCCAACGGCGAGGCGATCACCACCGTGGGCGCGGGTAAGACCACGTTCACCGTGACCTTCAACCGGGATATGGACACCGAAATGCCGCTGCAGGTGCGCTTCGGCAGCAGCTATCCCTACGCCGACTTCGAGGTGGCCGGGCAGTGGCTGGACAGCCGGACATGGGAGGGCTCCACCACCATGACCTCCCTGATCGCCAACGGCATCCAGTACTGGTCCATCGCCAACGGACGCTCCGCCGAGGGGCACCTGAAGCTCTACAAGGACTGGGGACGCTTCAGCTTCCATATCGACACCTCCTCCGCGCTGGCCATGACCATGCAGGCCGAGGCCGCCGATGACGGCGTGATCCTCACTTGGGCGCAGGACGACTTCGACACGCTGGCGGGCTACAACGTCTACCGCTGCGACAGGGAGGACGGCCAGTACGCCAAGCTGAATACCTCTGTGATTCCGGCGGATGTCAAGACGTTCACCGACACCAATGTGACCCCCGGCCAGATGTACTACTACAACTTCACCGTGGTCAAGACGGATCTGAGCGAGTCCGACACTTCCGGCAAGATCTCTGTCCGCGCCAAGGACACCATGGCACCCAACATCTATCACGACGGCGTGTACAGCGCCTTTACCGGCAGCAAGCTGATCATCAGCGCCACCGCCAACGACAATCTGCAGATCGACAAGGTGGAGCTGTTCTACCGCGTCACCGGCACGGAGAACTGGAGAGCGGTGACTATGACCGCCGTCAACGACCGCTATTCCGCCGTGATCCCGTCCTCCGACGTGACCACCGACGGACTGGAATACTATATCCGCGCCTTCGATGGCGTGAACTACGCCTATAAGGGAACGGCGGAGCAGCCCTATGTCATCGCGGTCAGCGAGGCCGTGGACCGCAGCGCTTTGGGCGACGTCAACGGCGATGGCCAGATCAACGTGCTGGATGCACTTATGGTGCTGCAGGCCATCAACGACCGGCTGAATCTGGACGCGGAGCAGTTCGCCCGCGCCGACCTGAACGGCAATAAGACGCTGGAGGCTGTGGAGGTGCTGACCATTTTGCAGTACGCCAACGGCATTATCGGCTCCTTGACGCTGTAAGGGGGCTGTTCCATGAAACTAAAACGCGCATCCCAGCGCATAGCGGCACTGTTGTGTGCCGCTGCGCTGCTGGTGAATCTGGTTTCCACCGCGTGGGCGGCCAGCGCCTTCCTGCGGGTGGGCAGCGCCTCCGCCGCACCCGGCGAGACGCGCTCCGTGTATGTCAGCGGCTCCAATCTGGAGGCGCTGGCAGGCGTGGAGGGCATTGTCTCTTATGACGACACGGTGCTGGAGCTGACCGGCGCGGCGATGGTGGGAGCTTTTTCCGCCCTGGGGACGGTGAACACAGAGACGGCCGGACAGGTGTCCTTCAACGGCGCCTGTCTGGACGGCATATCCGGCTCCCAGAATATCCTGCGGCTGGACTTCCGCGTGCGGCCGGACGCCGCAGCCGGGGAATATCTGCTGGATATCCTGATCGAAAACGCCTACAACACCGGGCTGGTCACCGTGTCGTTGAGCGGCGCGTCCGGCGTGTTCACGGTGACGGAGCCGCAGTCCACCACCAAGACGCTGTATTTTTACAGCGGCAGCAGCGTGTCCGCGCTGCACAAGGGCGAGCAGGTGAGCATCACCGCCCGCACCTATGGCAGCCAGGGGCTGGCTGCCGGTAAGCTGGAATTCCGCTATGACGCCGCGCTGTTCACCTGCGTGGCGGCGGAGCCGCTGTCCGCACTGTCCGGGGCGATGAAGTCGCTGGACACCAGCCGGGCGGGGTATGTGTCCGCCGCCTTTGCGTCTGAGGAGGAGATACCCGGCGGCGAGCTGCTGCGGCTGACGCTGGAGGCGGTGGCCGACGTGGACGCGGATACCTCCGTGACCTTCGCGGCCTCCGAGCTGTACGACACGGCGCTGGCCGCCATGAACGGCGTCGGCTTCACTCGGACGCTTGCCCTGCGTAAGGCCGAGGTGACACCGGAGGTGCCCACTCTGCGGGTGACCATGCCCGCCGCTGCCCGTACCGACGAAACGATCACCGCTGTGGTGACTCTGGACAGCGGCAGCGGTCTGGCCGCCGCTGATTTCTGCATTTCCTACGACACGGCGCTGCTGACATGCACCGGCGTGAAAGTGAGCGCGGGTATGGAGAGTGTGGACGGCGTGTGTATCGAGACGAATCCCAAGATTGACGGCGGTCAGGTGAAATTTACCTTTATCTGCGCAAAGGGTTTTGCGGATGGGGCGGAGCTGGTGACCATGACGTTCCAACCGAAGAAGGAGGGAGCTGTCACCCTGACGCCCGCCATTACTACATCGGCTGTCGGCGCTGACCGTCGGCCCATCGCGCTGGATATGTGCGCTGCGTCCTGCGAGGTGAAGGATCCCTTCTTCGAGGTGACGTTCCGGGATGAGGACGGCACCGTTCTCTCGCGGCAGTCGGTTCGCTACCGCACCGCGGCCACGCCGCCGGACGCGGTAAAAGCGCCGGACGAGGCGCATCACTATGAACTGGCCGGGTGGGGCGGCGACTATTCCAGCATCACCGCCGATGCGGAGTTCACCGCGCGGTACACAGCCATCCCTCACACCGAGGCCGTGGATAAGGCTGTGGAGCCTACCTGCACAAAGACGGGACTGACGGAAGGGAAGCACTGCTCGGTTTGTAATGCGGTGCTGGTGGAGCAGGAGGTTGTTCCTGCTAAGGGACATACCGAAGTCATCGACAAGGCTGTGGAGCCGACGTGTACCAAGACGGGGCTGACCGAAGGAAAGCATTGCTCGGCTTGTGGCGAAGTGCTGGTGGAGCAGGAGGTCGTTCCGGCCAAGGGGCATACCGAGGTCGTGGACAAGGCTGTGGCACCGACGTGTACCGAGACGGGACTGACCGAAGGGAAGCACTGCTCGGTGTGCAACAAGGTGTTGGTGAAGCAGGCGATTGTGCCCGCCAAGGGGCACAGCTGGGACAGCGGCAAAATCACCGCCGCGCCGACCTGCACAGAAACCGGCGTGAAAACGTATACCTGCACCGCGTGCGCCGCGACCAGAACGGAGACGGTCAGCGCCACGGGGCACACCGCTGTGGCGGTGGCGAAAGTGGAACCGACCTGCACCCAGCCCGGCCGTGCGGCGGGGACAAAATGCAGCGTCTGCGGTGAGGTTCTCTCCGGCCTGACGGAGATCAAGGCGACTGGGCATACGGAAGTCATTGACGGAGCTGTGGCACCGACTTGCACCAAGACGGGCTTGACGGAAGGAAAGCACTGCTCGGTTTGTAATGCGGTGCTGGTGGAGCAGAGAGCCGTTCCGGCCAAGGGACATACCGAGGTCGTGGATAAGGCCGTGGAGCCAACGTGTACTAAGACGGGGCTGACCGAAGGGAAGCACTGCTCGGTGTGTAGTGCGGTGCTGGTGGAGCAGGAAATCGTTCCGGCCAAGGGACATACCGAAGTCATCGACAAGGCTGTGGCACCGACGTGTACTAAGACGGGGCTGACCGAAGGGAAGCACTGCTCGGTTTGTAGTGCGGTGCTGGTGGAACAGGAGGTCGTTCCGGCGCTGGGATTCACCGTTTCCGGGTCTGTTGACGGTGCCACGGACAATGCCATGGTCACGCTGCTGAAGGATGGCGTCGTGGCGGCACGGGGTGACGTGCGGGCGGACGGCGGTTTCCTGCTGTCCGGGCTGCGGATCGGCGCGGGGACGTATACGCTGCGGGTGGACGGCGGCGGCTGTGTGGCGTGGGAAATGCCCGTTGCCCTGTCCGATGACAGCGGCAGCGCCAATGTCGACTGTTTGCTGCTGCGCATTGGCGATGTCAACGGCGACGGCACCGGCGCGGAGGACGCGCTGCGATGCACGCTGGATCTGCAGACGCTGTACGACTATCTTGCGCTGCGGCAGGTGCCCGGTTCGTTCTGCGACAGCGCTGATGCGGCGCGGAATGAGCTGCTGGTACGGTATTTCCTGCGGCTGGCCGATGTCAACGAGGACGGGCAGGTGGACATTCTGGACTATCAGCGGCTGTATTTGCTGGCGAGGAATGGCTGATGAACATACGCAAATGCAAAAGGCGGCGCCCTGTGGGGCGCCGCCTTTGTGTGTGATAGAGTTTTGTTTTTGGGGTGCAGACGCCGTCCCCTACGAGGCAGGACGGCGGGGGCGCCGGTTCCTGCGCGTTACAGGTGCTTTTCGGGGGTCTGCATGTCGCGGGCGATCTGCTTGGCGTAGCGCTCCTCCTCGCTGAACACGCAGCCGCAGTATTTCTGCATGTACAGCCCCAGCTCCCGCGCCTCCTGCTGCCCCTGACGGAAGCCGGGGCGGAAGTCGCGGTAGAGAAACGCCACGCCATAGCGCCGCGCCATCTCCTCCGCCGTCTGGCGCAGCAGCTCATGGTTTTGGTAGGGGCTGACGAAGAGGGTGCTGGAAAAGCTGTCGAAGCCGTGCCGGGCGGCGTAGCGGGCGGTCTGCTCCAGCCGCAGGCCGTAGCATTTGCCGCAGCGGTGGTCGATGTCATCGGCCACGGCGCGGCAGAACTCCCGCAGGCCGTAGTCCTCCTGCACGATCAGCTCTACGCCCACGGAGGGGGCGTAGGCCATCAGCGTGTCGCGGCGTGCCTTGTATTCCTGATAGGGGTGGATGTTGGGGTTGTACCAGTAGGACACCGGCTCGATGCCCTCCGCCCGGAGCAGCTGGATGCAGGCCACGGAGCAGGGCGCACAGCAGGTGTGCAGCAGCGTTTTGGTCATTTGTCTTTCCTCTTTTTGAAGGGTATGTGCAGCAGCTCTCGCAGCGGTCTGGCGGCGCGGGCGCGGGGCTGCATCAGGGACAGGAAGCGGGCGCAGACCTGACGGAAGGGCTCCTGCTCCAGGGCGTCGAAGAATTTTGTGCGATCTACGGACACCGGGGCGGGGGAGCGCAGCGCCTGATCCGCCGCCACCGCCTCGGCCAGATCGAACCGGCGGCGGTGCAGGGGCAGGGAGTCGAAGATCTGGGCGCCCTTGGCGGTGTTTACCAGCAGCAGGGACATGCCCAGCTGCTTTTCCTGGGGGGAGATGTTGCCGCCGGTGATGTCGCACAGGGTCAGGTCGCCGGTGCGGTCGGTGCTGGTGTAGCCGCAGGTGTGGCAGGCCGGGCGCAGGAACAGGCCGCGGGTGATGCCGCGCCCCAGCTCCGAGCGCAGCAGCGGCGCGTCGTACTGCCCGCCGTTTTCAAAGGAGACGTGGAAGCGGCGCACGCTGTCGCCGCTGAGCTTGCCGCAGAAGTCCACGGTCAGGGGGCGCTGCTGCTTCACATAGGCCATGGAGCGCACCAGCTTTTCCCAGATGCCGGGGCTGCACACGCCGCTGCAGGCCACGTCGCAGGTGATGAGCCGCTCCGGGTGCTCGCCCAGATAGCGGTACAGGCCGTCCACCTGACAGGGGGTGCCGGAGAACAGCACTTGCCGCCCCTGATCCAGATACAGGCGCACCTGCTGGTAGCTTTCGCCCACGTCGCTCTGCACGGGCTTGGCGCCCCGGAGACGGGGCAGGTCGTGGAGGTTTTTCACGGCGATGTGGCTGACCTTCAGCCCATCGTCCAGCGCCGCGCCGAACACCACGCCGCCGCCCTCCAGCACATACTCCGCCAGGGCGGAGAAGGCACCGCCGGCGGTGGAGCGGCGGCGCACGTCCGCGTCACCGTTCCATACAGCGAAGGCGGCCGGCTCTGTGCGGGGCTCCCGCTGCTTCAGAACGGGGCAGATGTGGGTGCAGTGGCCGCACTGGACGCAGCCGTCCGTCACCTGCGGGTAGAGGAAGCCCTCCCGATCCGGGATCATGCGGATGGCACCCTTGGGACAGCCGTTGCAGCAGGCGGCGCAGCCGGTGCAGCGCTCATGGGGCGCCAGCTGGGGCGCGGTATTCAACTCGGTCATGGCGGCTACCTCCTGAATTACGCATATAGTACCATTTTACCACATGGCAGGAAAAAGCACAAGTGCGGGGAACTGTCCGTTTTTCGGGACAGTGCTCCTGGTATGATGGGTACAGTCAAGAAAAGCAGGAGCCAGGAACATACAGGAGGTGCTTTATGTATAAGTTTTTTGATTATCTGCTGCCCGATCTGCCGGTAAAGGCCATCGGCGAGCTGGCGGGCTATATCCGGCGGTTTACGGCCATGCAGCGCAGCGACATTCCGGTGGAGGGACACATGGGGGACGTGGCGTTCTGCGCCACCCAGCAGCCCTCCGGCGACGTGCGGGTACACTGGGTGCAGGTGGCGCGGCAGCGCATTCCGGTGGATGCCACGGTGTGAGAGGGGAATAGGAAGCGCCCCCGGCGAATGCCGGGGGCGCTGGTGATTGTGTCAGGTTGTGGGGACTTCGGCCTGGGGTTCGGAAACGGGGGCGCCGGTGCCGCCGCTGGTGTCAGTGTCGCTGGTGGTGCCGGTGTCAGAAGCCCCGGAGGGAGTTCCGCTTTCACCGGTAGAACCGGACGAGGGGTCGGGCGAAGCTGGAGTTCCGGTACCGCCGGGGGCGGGTTGGTCGGTAGTACCATTATCGCTGGTCTCCTCACCAGTCTTCGTACCATCAACAGGCTCTTTCTTGGCTTCTTCGGCAGAATCCTTTGAAACTTCATTCTTACTCGGTTGGCCGATAATAGCCTGTTTGATTTCGACAACGGTGGAATTGGAAATGGGGGAAATTACAACGTTGGGCTGCTGCGGTTCCGTGGTGCTGCCTTGTTCGACAGTCATGGCAAGCTGTACGGCAATTGTCGGCTGTGCAACGAAATCGGGGAGCACCACATCTTCGGGCATATACAGCGCAATGGCGACATACTTTGCACCGCTGTTCGCGGCCAAGAAGACCTCGCCAACATAACCGCCAAAGGAGATGATGTTTCCGTCTTCACTTCGCGTACCGCTGTGCTCGGAAAGGGAATCAGTTACAAAATTGGTCGTTTTCGTATCTGGATCAGCGCGGTCAGCGGGGTCGAAATAGGCCAATTCCAATAAATCGGCGGTGTCAAGAACTTCGCAGCCGTACACCAGTTTTTCACTGACAAATACCTCCTGCCCATCGGCAGTCTTGCCCGGCGCTTCGCTGAGCAGATTCAGCGCAAAGCGGTACCTGATATCCGAGGAACCGGGGTTTTCAAGTCTAAGAAAAATCACCTGCGAAACACCGGAGGTAAAAGGAATGCTGCTGAAAGGACTGCCGCCGTTGGCTGCAAAGGGTATCCAGGGAAGTTCGCTAATGTCAGGATAAGCAACAGCATCAAGCGCAGCTTCATCATCGCCGTCAGCGCAGAGTGCCAAAGGAGAAACAGAGCCAGCACAGGCGAGGGCGATTGCTTCTCGTGATAGACACCGGGCACCAGCCAAGTTTGAAAAATTGCTTGAGGCGGTGATTGTGCTGACGGCGCTGGTGGCAGAGGAATGGAACCATGCAAACGTCGTCCCGACCAGCATGACTGTGCTCAGAAACATGCAGAGAATGCTGACGCACAGAGAGCGGTACAGGCTGGGTTCCTTTGGCTTGCTGTTCCGAGGGCAGAGCCTGTGCGGACGATACATTTTCATAACGGTACTTCCTTTCTTATGATCTGACACGGAGCAGCGCTTTCGGGCTGCGTTATCTGGTCTCGGCAGGCTCCGGCGCGCTTTCCGTGGTGTCGGTCTGCGGTGTTTCCGGCTGAGCGGCGGGGGCGCTGTCCGGTACAGGGGCGGCGCCGCCTTCGGGGGCATTCTGCCCCAGCTGGGCGCGCAGCGCCTGCAGCTCGGCCAGCATTTCGGCGCTCTGGCGGCGCTCCTCGGCGATCTTGTCCTTCTCCGCCTGCAGCTCGGCCATCTGCTCGCCCTTATAGCGGCGGAACAGGCGAACCGTCTCCACGGACTGGGACAGGATCAGCAGGGCGAAGGGGACGAAGATGCAGAGTATGTAGCCGGGCGTGGTTTTGAGGAAGTTGAAGAACTTGCCCACGCCGGCCAGATGCCCGGCGTATTTGCCCAGCACGTCCATGTAGGTGACAACGGCGGTGTCGTCGGTGCCGGTGGTGGTACCGTAGGTGATGAAGCCCGGCTCGCCGTCGGCAGTGGTGGTCAGGGAGCGGATCTTATGGGTGACGGTCTGGCCGTAGTTCTCGTCGTTGGTGCTGGTGAAGGCGATGATGTCGCCGGGCTGGAGCGTGGCGGGATCAACGTCGCGGGTGAGCACCAGATCGCCGGCCTTGAAGTCGGTGGCCGACATGGAGTCGGACAGGACGATGAACGCGCGGTAGCCGAACAGCTGCCGGTCGGAACGGTTGAAGGTCAGCACGGAGATCACGGTGAAGATCATCATGCAGATGGACAGCACCATCAGCACGGTGGTGAAGATACGCAGGATCTTTCCGAGAGTTTCTTTCATGGGATGGCTCCTATGTCAGTCATTAGAATTCTTTGCCGGGGTTGTTCTTTACCTGCGTGCCACGGGCGTAGAGGTCAAAGGATAACATTTTGTTCTGAAGGTCGTTGCCGGCATCTTTGGAGAAGCGGAAAACAGCGGTAAACCACACGGTGTCACCGGCGCCCAAACTGCTGTCGGCCACAGGAGCGCTGCTAAGATTTAAAGCGGAAAGCTTGCCGGAAAACAGAAGCACACCGGTATCCTTATAGGTAATCTCCACGTCCAGAGCATTGGCGAGGGCATTGTTTTCGGGTGTATCTTTGTAGCCTGCGTATAACTTATAGTAGGCCGCAGCGGAACCAATATTCTTCAGATAAAAGTCCCGCTTGATCCTGAATCCCGGCTCTGAAAAATTGGATTCATTCGCATACTCCGTATTTTGATTTGTCTTTGTCATGTCAACGACAGCAACACCGCCATTGAGATCGAGCTTGACCGTTCCGGTAGTAAAGACATTTTCACGAACCTCCACCGACGAGATGGTGATGGCCACGGAGGTGACGATCAGACCCAGTGTCAGCAGAAACGTCAGCAGCGCGCTGCTGAGCCAGCGGCGACGGGTGTCGGAACGCTTGGTAGCGGTATCAGCCATGGTTCTCCCCCTTTCTGCGGCGGAGCAGCAGCACCGCCAGCAACGACAGGGACACCAGCGCCGCGCCGCCCATCAGGAACGGTGAGAAATCGTCGCCGGTCTTGGGCGGCTTGACGATGATCGTACCGCCGCCACCGCCGCCCTCGTCGGACACCAGCCACCATTTCAGATCGATGGTCAGCGTCTTGTTCTGGAACTCGTTGCCGGCCGAGGTGGGCAGACTCACGGTGATGGTGTAGGGCAGGTCAGTCGTGCGGCTGCCGGGTACCTCTACATCCACGGCGGGACGCGGCGTGGCCGTCGTCAGCCCAGCGATGGAGCCGTTGTACAGCGTGTCGGTGCCCTGTACCACTTTAATATTCATGCCGTCGGACAGCTTGCGGCCTGTGGTGTCATCTATCACGCTGTCGTTGGCGAGCCTGGCTTCGAAATGCACGGTAGCGGTCTTGCGGTGCTTTACGGTGACGGTGAAGGTATTCTCCTCGCTGTCGCCGGGGAGCATGCCGGAGGCGGTCATGGCTGCGTGATCACCCTTGAATTCCACGGTGGCGGTTAGCGGGACTGCCGAATATCCACCCGTTTGCGGTGACGCAGTATCATCAAAAATAGCAGAAAGCGCCGTGCGGGGCAACGTCAGGGACAGCGGCTCCGCCGTCTCGATACGGTTGTCCGGCGACACAGCGTCCGGCTTGGCGCGCACAAACAACACCGCAGCCAGCACGACCAGAGCGACCAGCAGCAGGATGAGAAGCGCGATATTCAGTTTCTTGCGCGAGGCAGCCCCCATCTGTTTCATATTTCACACCCCAGAAATGATATGCGGAATTTTTCGCCTACCAATCGAACTTATCACGGATTCTTACTGCCTAAGTGTACCACAGCGGAGGGGGAAATGCAAGAGGGCGGCGAACGTTTTTGGGGCAAATTCCTTGTAAATAACAACAAATATCCTTGTACGCCGTTGTGTAAAAAGGAGAAATGCCGGGAATTCCGGCGGGAGACATACAAAATTTCGACAAAGCGGCGGAAGCTGTCCTCGAGGAGGCGAGGAGGTCGGGGTATTTTGCTGCGGGAGCGGGGCGGCGCCGTGTCCGCAGGTGGTGTCGTTTGCCTCTTGACAGCCTCTGCGCAGGGTGCTACAATGCGAAAAGTAAGAAAAGTTATACCAATCCAACCGAAAGGAGCGAGTATATGGGACGAAACGACCGGTACTTTATGAGCAGCGTGAAGATCGGCCCCAAGGGGCAGATCGTCATTCCCAAGGAGGCGCGCGACATGTTCGGGCTGGAGCCGGGGGACACGCTGGTGCTGATGGCAGATAAGAAGAAGGGGCTTGCGCTGCAAACCGTAGACAAGCTGAACCCGCTGATGAAGACCGTGTTCAACAGCCTGCCCAGCGAGGACGGGAAGGTGGACGACGAATGAACGTGTTGGAGGTGCGGGGGCTGACGAAGCGTTACCCGGCGTTTACCCTGAATGGCGTGTCCTTTGCCGTACCGGAGGGGGCGGTGATGGGCTTCATCGGGCGTAACGGCGCGGGCAAGTCCACCACGCTGAAATCCATTCTGGGCATGGTGCATCCGGACGGGGGCGAGGTGAAGGTGTTCGGCATGGACTACGCTGCCAACGAGCGCGCCATCCGGCGGGAGCTGGGCGTGGTGTTGGGCGGCATCGACTTCTACCCGAAAAAGAAGATTCGTGTTATCACCGACGTCACCCGCAGGTTCTACGACAACTGGGACGAGGGTAAATACCGCCACTATCTGAATCTGTTCGCCATTGACGAGGAAAAGCGGGTGGATCAGCTGTCCAGCGGCATGAAGGTCAAGTACATGATCGCCCTGGCGCTGAGCCACAACGCCCGGCTGCTGATCCTGGACGAGCCTACCAGCGGCCTTGACCCGGTGAGCCGGGACGAACTGACGGAGCTGCTGCGCCGTCTGGTGGCGGACGGTACGCGCAGCGTGCTGTTCTCCACCCATATCACCTCCGATCTGGAGAAGTGCGCCACCCACATCGCCTTTATCAAGGACGGCGAGATGCAGTATACCGGCTCGCTGGGCGATTTCCGCGACCACTATAAGGACGTGGGCGTTACGCTGGAGGATATCATCGTACATGTGGAAAGGAGGCCGCTGGATGAAGGCGCTATTATATAAGCAGCTGCGGCTGGTGTGTCATCCCATGACGCCGGTTTTCTGCCTGTTCGGTATCATGGTCATCATCCCCAATTACCCCTACACCGTGATCTTTTTCTACGTCACGCTGGGGCTGTTCTTCAGCTTCCTGAACATGCGGGAGCAGAAGGACCTGTACTACACGGCGCTGCTGCCGGTGCCCAAGCGGGACGCGGTGAAGGCCGGGTGCCTGTTCACGGCGCTGATCGAGCTGACGTCGCTGGTGCTGCTGGCGCCCTGCTGCCTGCTGGCGGCGCGTTTGCAGCCGGGCAAGGACAATCTGGTGGGGCTTGACCCCAATCTGGCGCTGTTGGCGGCAGGGTTTCTTCTGTATGCGCTGTTCAACGCCGTGTTCCTGCCCTCCTTTTACAAGAACGGCTACAAGGTGGGCGTAGCCTTTGTAAAGGCCACCATCCCCATGGCGCTGCTGATGCTGGTGATGGAAGCCCTGCCCCATATCCCCGGCCTGACGTGGCTGGACGACATGGACGCGGCCACCCAGCTGCGGCTGCTGCCGGTGCTCATCGGCAGTATCCTGATCTACACGGGCTGCACGCTGCTGACGTTCTGGGCAGCGGCGAGAGCCTACGAAAAGGTGGATATGTGAGTGGGAGCGCGGCCGAAAGGCCGCGCTTCAGACTGTCGATAAACCCATGCCCCTGTCATTCCGAACCAGTGACCGATGTCACTGGTGTGGGAATCCGTAACCTTTTAGCTGGGAATCTGCGGAAAAGTGCAGGAATTATGCGTTTTGGAAACGGATTGCCGCGCCAGTGTGCGCACTGGCTCGCAATGACAGACTTTTTTGACAGACTGCGCGCGGCCGAAAGGCCGCGCTTTTTCCTGCTGCGGCTGTTGCAATGCCCGGCGGATTTCGGTATAATATACAGTAAAAATGCCGGCGACGGCGTGACGGTATGGGGTAATCGTTATGATGGAAAAGGATCGGTTTATCGCGGCGCTGCTGCCCTTCTGCGACACGGTGTGCGAATACGACAGGAGCTGCGGCAAGCTGCGGGTGTGCAAGACCGGGCTGGCACAGGGGATCAGCGACAAGTGGTACAGCGTGGACGAGCTGCGGAACATCTTCCGGGACGGCTGCGCCGTGTCAGCGGAAAAGGATGTCTGGACGCGCTATCTCAGCGGCGAAAACCTGCGCGGCTTTTTCGATGAGAACGCGGATAACGACAGCTTTCGCCTGCGTCTCCGGCAGGGCGGGCAGGCGTACCGCCAGTACGACATCCGCATCGACCGGGTGAACGACAACACGCTGGTGATCTCCGGACGCGACACGCAGGAGCAGGAGCAGGACGTTCTGACCGGCGCGCTCAGCCGCAACCACTACGAGCGCGACATGAGCGCGGAGGCGTTCCGCGGCGGCGTGGCGCTGGTGGATATGGACGACCTGAAGCTGTACAACGACGTGTACGGGCACAGCGTGGGGGACAAGGCGCTCTGGGCGCTGGCGGAGGTGATCCGCCGGGAGCTGGGCAGCCGCGGCTCGCTGGTGCGGTACGGCGGCGATGAATTTCTGGTGCTGGTGCCCAATGTGGAGGAGGGCTCGTTCGTTGAGATGCTGGAAACGGTGCGGCAGCGGGTCCACGACGTGGTGATACCGGGCTGCGGCGCGGACACCCGTCCCACCGTCAGCGTCGGCTGCGTGATGGCGCAGGGTGAAACGATAGCGGCGGCCGCCCACCGCGCCGACCGGCTCATGTACCGCGCCAAGCGGAGGAAGGACGCGGTGGTCAGGGAGGGGGACGCGGAGCCTGCCGGCGGCGAGACGGCGCAGCGCATCCTCATCGTGGACGATGCGCCCCTGAACCGCGCCATTCTGCGGGAGATGCTGGGCGATACGTTTCAGCTGGCAGAGGCCGCGGACGGCGCGGAGTGCATGGAGCAGCTGGAAAAATATGGAACAGACATCGCGCTGGTGCTGCTGGATATGATCATGCCGGGCATGGACGGTATTCAGGTGCTGGAGGAGATGCAGCGGCGGGAGCTGCTGGACGACATCCCGGTCATCATGATCACGGCGGACACCTCGGCGGACAGCATGAGCCACGCCTATGAGCTGGGCGTGGCGGATTACATCGAGCGCCCCTTCGATGTGCGGGTGGTGCGCCGCCGCGTGATGAACACGGTGAAGCTGTACGCCCGCCAGCGGCGGCTCACATCGGTGCTGGTACAGCAGGCGCGTGCGCAGGAGCGCAGCAGCGGCATGATGGCCGACGTGCTGGCGCGGATCGTGGCTTACCGCAACGGCGAGGGCGGCGATCACGCCCGCCATATCCGCCGCCTGACGGAGCTGCTGCTGGAGCGCCTGACGGAAAAGACCGACCGGTACCGGCTCACCCGGCCGGATTGCCGGCGCATTGCGGCGGCGGCCATGTTTCACGATATCGGCAAGCTGGACATTCCCGGCGAGATACTCAACAAGCCCGGCAAGCTGACGGCGGAGGAATTTGAGATCATCAAGGGACATCCGGTCATAGGCGAGACGATCCTGCGCAGCATGAAGGACTATCAGGGCGAGCTGCTGCTGGAAACGGCGGCGGAGATATGCCGCTGGCACCACGAGCGTATTGACGGTAAGGGCTATCCGGACGGGCTGCGGGGCGAGGAAATACCCATCGCGGCACAGGCGGCGGGGCTGGCGGACGTGTTCGACGCGCTGGTCAGCCGCCGGGTATACAAGGAGCCGTACCCCATGGACAAGGCTATGGAGATGATCGCGGCGGGGGAGTGCGGCGCCTTTGACCCGCTGCTGGTGGAGTGTCTGCGGGAGCTGCAGGGTACGCTGCGCCGCGAGGTTTACACCGGGGAGGAGAACCAATGACGCATATAGGGAAACGGCTGGCGGCGCTGCTGGTGCTGTGCGCGCTGGTGCTGTGCGGCTGCGGACGGCAGAAGCAGGAGGAGCCGCTGCCGAAGCTGGTCATCGGCAGCGACAACTACGAGCCGTACTTCTATCTGGACGAGGGCGGCTCCTTTGCAGGTATTGATGTGGAGATCGCCACGGAAGCCTGCCGCCGTATGGGGTACGAGCCGGAATTTCAGAAGATCGCATGGCAGTTCAAGGACATCCTGCTGGAGCAGGGCACGGTGGACTGCCTCTGGGGCTGCTTTTCCATGACCGGACGCGAGGATCGCTACCAGTGGGCAGGGCCGTATATGTATAGCCGTCAGGTGATGGTGGTACGCAGCGACAGCGGCATTTACCGGCTCAGCGATCTGAACGGAAAGCGGATCGCCGTGCAGAACGCCTCCAGACCGGAGGAGCTGCTGCTGAACCATCAGGTGGACGGCGTGGAGCAGGTACAGAACGTGTACAGCTTCGTCAGCATGGACGAGGTGTTCGCCGCGCTGAACAAGGGCTACGTGGATGCCGGAGCCGGCCACGAGACGGCCTACCGGCACTTTATGAGCTACCATACGGGCAGCTACCGGATATTGGAGCAGGAGCTGCTGCGTGTGGGGCTGGGTGCGGCCTTCAGCCTGGAGGACGACCGCGGTCTGGCCGAGCAGCTGGACGCGGTGCTGGAGGAGATGAAGGAGGACGGCACCATCGCGGATATTCTGACAAGATACGGTGTGGACGCGGAAGCGGCCCTGGCGGGGTGACGCCATGATGAAGAGAATTTCCAACAAGGCCGCCCTTCTGATCATGCTGGCGGTGGGGCTTGCGGCTGTTGCGGCCACGGCGCTGGTGGGTATATATCTCGGCCGCCGGGACGCCCAGCGCACCATGGATCGCACGGTGTACTATCTTGAGCGCCAGTGCGTCACCTACCGGGAGATCATCGTGGCGGACGAGGTGAAGAGCCTTGTGCGCCTGACGGAGCAGGCGGCGGAGCTGGCCACATCCGGCGTGCTGCTGCCCGGTATCTGGACAGACGAATATCTGGAGGATTACGCACAGCGCCAGCGCATGACCGACGTGCTGGTGCTGGATGGCGAGCTGAAGCCGGAGTTTGCCTGCGGCGAGGGCGAGTGGCGCGACCTGTACACCGGCAGCGCCATCGCCGCCATACGGCAGTATCCGGAGAAAATATTCTCCCAGCGCCTGACCCGCAACGGTAAATTCTATGACATCGCGGCGGTGGCGCGGCAGGACGCGCCGGGCGTCATCTTCTGCGCCCGCCTGCGCAGGAGCGGCGAGCTGGCGGCCTATCAGTCGTCGGTGGAGAGCCTGCTGGCCGGGTATGAGACGGTGCTGAGCAGCAGGGTCTATGCCTATATCACCGACGGCGAGACGGTCATCGGCTCCAGCGACGAGACGCAGCATGGAAAGCCGGTTTCGCAGGTCGCCCTGATCCGTGCGCTGGACGAGGCCGGCGGCGGCAGGATCATGACACGGATCAACACCGACGGGGCGTTTCTCGGCGTGCGCGGCCTGTATCGGGACTACCGCCTGTATGTATTCATGGCGGAGAGCTATGTGTTCGCCCGAAGCCGCAACGCGGTCATCGCCGTCTTCGGCGTATACGCGGCGGCGGTGGTGGTGATGCTGCTGCTTCTGATGGGCGCCGATCAGGAGCGCAAGCGCCGGGAGAAGCTCTACCAGCGGCAGCTGGAGGCCGAGGTGCAGCGGGCGACCGCGGCGGATCAGTCTAAGACGGACTTCCTGCGCAGCATGAGCCACGATATCCGCACGCCCATCAACATCATCATGGGCATGCTGGAGATCATCGGACGCAGCCCGGACGACCGGGAGCGGGTACAGGACTGCCGCGAGAAGGCGCAGACCGCCGCGCGCTATCTTCTGGCGCTGGTCAACGACGTCCTGACCCTGAATCGCCTGAGCCGGAAGGAAACTGCCTCCGTGACCATGCCCTATCGCCTGTCAACGGAGCTGGATGAGGTCATGCTGCTGGCGCGGGCGCAGGCGGAGGCCAAGGGCGTGACGGTGAAAACAGAGGAGATGGCGCTGGAATATGACGAGCTCCAGGGCAACCCGCTGTATCTGCGGCAGATCGGCCAGAATATCATCGGCAACGCCATCAAATACAGCTTTCCCGGCGGCGAGGTGCGCTGCCGCTTCCGTACCGCCTATGACGCGGACGGCATCTGCCGGCTGACGTTTATCTGCGAGGACGACGGCGTGGGCATGAGCGAGGAGTTCCAGAAGCACATGTTCGAGGCCTTCGCACAGGAGAACGCCGTGCGCGACGATACCGCCGGAGGCGTGGGACTGGGTCTGGCGGTGGTGAAACGCATTGTGGACGAGCACGGCGGCACCATCCGGGTGGACAGCGCCCGTGACGCGGGAACGCGGTTTGAGATCAGCATGCCTGTCAGCCCCCGTACCGACCCGGAGCCGACGGCCATACCTGCGGCGCTGCCGTCCCTGACGGGCTGCCGCATTCTGGTGGCGGAGGACAACGACCTGAACCGCCAGATCGCCGTCTATCTGCTGGAGGACGCCGGTGCGCAGGTGGTACAGGTGCGGGACGGCCGCGAGGCGGTGGAGACATTCGCCGCGTCGAAGCCCGGAGAGCTGGACGCGGTACTCATGGACGTGATGATGCCGGTCATGGACGGGCTGGACGCCACCCGCGCCATCCGCTCCATGGAGCGCCCCGACGCGGCGCTGCCCATCATCGCCATGACCGCTAACCTGTTTGACGAGGATGTGGCGGCCTGCCTGCGGGCGGGCATGGACGGCCATATCCCCAAGCCGCTGGACGCGGCGCAGATGCTGCGCACCATCGTGGAATGCATAAGGAGGAAGCGCCATGACGCTTGACCAATTCTACCGTGCTGCCGGCGGCACCGCCGCCGAGGCCGCGCCGCGCCTGGGCGGCGCGGATCATGCGCTGCGATTCCTGCGCCTGTTTCCGCTGGACGACTCGTTTCCCCAGCTGTCCGAAGCGCTGGGGCGCGGCGATGTGCAGACCGCCTTCCGCGCGGCGCACACCCTGAAGGGCGTGGCCGCCAATCTGGGGCTGGAGCGGCTGCGGGCGCTGGCATCGGACATGACGGAGTGCCTGCGCAGCGGCGATCTGTCCGGCGCGCAGGCGCGTCTGGCGGAGACGGAGGCGGCCTACCGGCGGGTGCTGGCCGCGCTTGAGGAGCTGGAATAGGCGTATTCGCCAAAAATCGACGCAAGAATACACAAAAATTTATACAAGATGACGTTTGACGAAACACGATAAAAAGAATGTAATTACAAAGAATAGAATATTTGGCAAATCAGCCGAAAGGCTGAGACGCAAAGCCAAGGTGTCTAAACAGGATTGACTGCATGATTGACCGGCTGCAAAAGAACGTACCCTGCGGGTACGCTGTTTTTGCAGCCGGTTTTTTGTTTTTTCCGGGGAAAACGGATCCCCACGCCGGTGGCCATCACCGGCTCAGAATGACAATTTGGGCATGTGTATATATGGATCGTCCATATAAAAATAATTTTGGAAGGGGTAAACACATGACAGAAAAAAAGAAAAGCGGCGCGGCGATGCATATTATCGGCGCGGTGCTGTGTGTGGTGTTTGGGTTCTTTCTGGTGTGCAACATCATCATTATCGTCAAGGGAACCCTCCACCCGGAAACGCCGCCCACCGTGCTGGGCGTGGCGCCCATGGTGGTGCTGTCCGGCTCCATGAGCGGAACCGCCGAGGATCACATCGAGGTGGGCGACCTGATCTTTACCAAGCAGGCCGACATTGACGAGCTGAAGGTGGGCGACGTGGTGGCCTTTATGGACGGCAGCATCGTCGTCACCCACCGCATCGTCTCCATCAGCGCCGACCGGTCGGAATTCGTCACCAAGGGCGACGCCAACAACACCGAGGACGAGCCTATCAGCGCCGACCAGATCATCGGCCAGTACAGCGGCCGTATTCCCAAGGTGGGCGACTTTGCGCTGTTCCTGCAAAAGCCGCTGGGCATGGTGATCTTCATCGGCGTACCGGTGTGCGCCTTCGTGGTGTGGGATATCCTGCGCCGCCGCCGGGAGACCCGCGCCGGTGACGAGGAGAAGGAGCAGCTGCGCCGGGAGCTGGAGCGGCTGAAGGCGGAAAAGCCCGCCGAATGATGGGAAACGGATTGCCGCGCCAGTGACATCGGTCACTGGCTCGGAATGACAGGGGCGGGACGTCGTACCCCAAGGGCATTTGTTCCGCTGCGCTCCACTGCAGGACGCCGTCCCCTACGGAAACGTGTCATTGCGAGGAGTTGTAGGGCGGGGCGGAGAGCATAACCCGCCGAATGACCTGTAAACCCGCGTCTGGGGAGGCGCAGAAAATAAAAAAACGCAGCTCCGGGGGAGTGCCGGAGCAGAATGGAGGAAATGTATGAAAACAAAGAAAACAGGAAAGACCATGCGCGTGGCCGGCCTGCTGCTGGCTCTGGTGCTGGTGACCAGCTGCTTCGTGGGCGGCACGTTCGCTAAGTATGTGACCAGCGGTATCGGCGCAGATCATGCCAAGGTAGCCAAGTGGGGCGTAAAGGTGACAGCTCACGAGACAGGCGACATCTTCGCTGATAAGTACGACCAGATTGAAAATCAAGCGAACACTGTTATCGCCGGTGGTGAGTATAAAGTCATAGCCCCCGGCACTAAGAAGGAAGACGCCGCAGTTGTGACTCTGAGCGGAAAGCCCGAGGTGGCGGTGAAGGTCACTTATAATGCAGAGCACTTTGCGCTTACCGGCAAGTGGGCATATAATAACGGTCAGGCTGGCTCCACGGATGAATACTACTGCCCTCTGATCTTCAAGATTACCGGGATGATTAATGGTAAACAGGAAACCAAAACGATTAACTGCATGGGCGATGGCATGACTTCCGTGGAAAAAGTTCAGGACGCTGTAAAGGAGGCTGTTGCCAGCTTCAGCGCGACCTATGCGCCCAACACGGATCTCTCCACAAAGGGAAATGAAGGACTGAAGATTTCCTGGGAGTGGCCGTTTGAGGGTGGTGCTACATATCCGAAGCAGACCGATGTCAAGGACACCTATCTGGGCGATCTGGCGACTGTAACCGACCCAGCAAGTGTCAATACGATACCCGCTGTGTATGTCATGGTAACCGCTACCGTCACCCAGGTCGACTAATCTATCTTAACCAATTTGCTGTACGGGTCGCGGAGAAACACCCCTGTTCCCTGCGGCATCGAGAACCCGCCTGCCCCTTGCGGGCAGGCGGGAGCTCCGGTATATAGGCGGTCTGCCCGCGCGGCGGACGGACGGCCTGCGTACCGGAAAACGAATGGGGAAGGGAGGGGCGGCATGAGCCTTCGCGAAAAAACCAATCGGCTGGAGGTGGTGCTGACGCTGCTCCTCATCCAGCTTATCCTGCTTCCGGCGGCGCTGGGCGTGACCTACGCCAGCAGCGGCACCCGCCCGGAGCATATTCTGACCTACACTACCGGACGGCTCACGTGGGACAGCGCCACGGAGACGGACGGACAGGGCGCGGCGCGGCTGGAGCTGTTCCGCCGCAGCTACGACAACGTGAACGCCGCCGACGGGCAGCGGGTGATCGCCCCCGGCACGGCGGGCGAAACGGTGGTGCGGCTGAAAAACAACACCGGGCGCACGGTGAGCTATACCGCCGTGCTCTATGAGAAAAAAACGAACGCCGCCCTGCCGGTGACCTCCGCCCTTACCGGCGAGGCTTTTGCCGACACAACGTCCTACGTCCTTCCCGACGGGGTGGACAAGGGGCAGGTGGTGCGCGCCGTCAGCGGCACCGTGGGCGGCAACCAGCGGCAGGATTTTTCCATCCTGTGGTCGTGGCTGTTTGAGGTGAGCGCCGAGCAGGACGCGGCGGACACGGCGCTGGGCAACGCCGCCACGGATGTGGAGGAGCTGGGCTTCTATCTGACCATCGTCGATCAGGGCGGCTCCGGCGGCACGGTCATCGACCCGGTGACGCCCACTCCCAAGACCGGCGACGAGTTCTCCCCGGTGTGGTATGTGCTGGCGCCGGGCGCGGCGGCACTGATCGTTATCATCACAGGCATAAACACAAAAAGGAGACACAAGCGTGGCTAAAAAAATCGGAAGTGCCGTCATCAGGGCGGTGCAAGGGGTGATCGTGGCGGCACTGGCGCTGGTGCTGCTGGCGAATCTGTACACACTGGCAGCGCAGAGAATTTTTCACAACGACAGTCCCGCCATTCTGGGCTATCGCTCGGCGGTGGTGCTCACCGGCAGCATGGAGCCGGCCATCCGCGCCGACGATCTGGTGATCGTACACCGGCAGGAGACGTACAGCGCCGGGGATATCATCATGTTCCGCAGCGGCGCCAACACCACCACCCACCGCGTCACGGAGGTGACGGCGGAGGGCTATCGGACAAAGGGCGACGCCAACAACACCGCCGATGCGGACACCGTGCCGCCCGCCGATGTGCTGGGACGGGTGGTGCTGACGCTTCACGGTGCGGGCGCGGCGGTGCGGTTCCTGCGCACGCCGCTGGGCGCGCTGTGTCTGGTGCTGATGATACCGGTGCTGGTTCTCGTGCCGGACATGCTGCAAGGAAAGCGGAGAAAGGGAGAGGACTATGGCAGGCAAGCGGCTGGGAAAACCGAATAAGCGCCGCCTGCCCCTGCGGGCATGGCTGCTGTATCTGGCGGTGGCCACCTTTGCCCTCACCGGCGTGACCTTCTCCCGCTATGTGGCCTCCGCCCATTCGCAGGACGGGGCGCGGGTCATCACCTTCGGCGACCTGACCGTTACCGACAGCGGCAGCGCGCAGGTGCAGCCCGGTGTGGCCGCCCAAAAAGACCTGACCGTCCACTTTGACGGCAGCGAGGCCGCCACATACGTCTTTGTGGAGCTGAAGGGTTCCGACTGGACGCGGGGCGCGGATAACCGCACCTATACCTACGGAGCCGGCAGCCTGTCCTGGCGGGTGGCCGACGGCTGGACGCATTTGCGGGACAATGTCTACTATCGGGAGCTGGCGCCCAACACGGCGCTGACCGCCAGGCTGATCGACGGCGGCGCGGTGAACGTGTCGGAGAATATGACCCGCACGGAGCTGGAAAAGCTGTCCAAAGCGCTGAGCATCCGTGTGCGGGCGGCTGCGGTGCAGCGCGAGGGCGGGGACACAGCGCAGATCGCATGGGAACGGCTGGGCGGGAGGTGACGCCGAATGAAGAAATGTACCAATAACCGAACCATGAGCTTCCGGCGGCTGCTCTCGCTGCTGCTGGGGCTTGTGCTGTTTATGGAGCTGCTGCCCGGCGGCCTGACCGTGGTGGGCGACGCGTCCGACGCCGTCACCGTCACGGTGGACGGCGCAAAGACCACGCAGGTGACGCTGCCCCAGTCCGGCCGCGTTACGCTGGAGGCCGCCAGCGAGACGGGCGACACGGACTATCAGTGGCAGATACAGCTGGACGGCGACTGGGTGAACATCTACGACGCCACCGCCGCGACCCTGACGCTGACGTATGCCATGGTGTCTCCCGCGCTGGAGGGCGGCAGCGCCGCGGTGCGCTGCGCCGTGGGCGGCGAGAGCGTCTCCGACGCCGTCAGGGTCACTGTTTCCTACGACGTGGAGGCGGACAGCGCCGACCTGAACCGGCAGAGGGACGAGCTGACGCAGGGGATGTCCGCGGCGGCTGCGCCCAGGCGCACGCAGCGCCGGTCGCTTCGCAGCGGCGCTCCGGAGTATATCAACGTCACCGTCAACTATCTGGACGCTGTGACCAGCCTGCCCATCTATACCGGCTTCTCCGCTACCATCAAGGGCGGCGAGCTGTACAGCCAGACGGTGCTTTCTCCCACCTATCTGGGCTATGCGCCCTATTGGAACCCCACGGATCCGGCGACCACCGACCCCAACACGGCCACAGAGAGCGCCCAGAGTCTGACTCTGACGGTGAGGGAGGACTACACCGGGGAGACCTACACCGTCAATGTCTACTACAAGGCCATCGCGGTGCCCTATGCCGTCCGCTACTACTTCCAGAACATTCACGACGACATGTACACGGAGAACGTGGACTATTACAGGCAGAGCAGCGCCCTGACGGGCACCATCATCGCCAATGACGATCTGAAGCTGGACGAGGTTCAGGCGCGCGGCTTCACCAAGCTGTATCACTATCCCGAGGCGGTGGCGGCGGACGGCTCCACCGTGTTCGAGTGCTACTACGACCGCAATTACTATCAGGTCAAGCTGGATGCCAACGGCGGCTACGGCTCTGAGCACGTCTACGCCCGCTATGGCACGCCCTTTGTGGCCACTACCCCCACCCGCCACGGCTACAGCTTCGTCGGCTGGGACAAGCTGAACGAAAAAGGCGAGGGCGACGGCAAGTTCGACGCGCTGCCCACCACCGTTCCGGCGGAGAACGCCAGCTACAAAGCGCTCTGGAAGAGTGCCGACACCACGTACACCGTGGTGTACTGGCTGAAAAACGCAGCGGGCACCGAATATGACTACATGGGCAGCCAGAAGCGCCCCGCCGTCGCCGGTGAGGTCGTCTCCGGCGATGCATCGTGGCTCACGGCGGATTCCTACATCTGCGGGCTTACCGAGGACGCCGGACACACCCACAACGAAGGCTGCAAGCCGGAGCTTTTCCGCCATTCCGTCTATGAAAAAGCCGATAGGGACGTCACCATTAAGGTCGACGGCTCCACCACGGTGAACATCTACTATACCCGCAAGAGCTACACCCTGCGGTTCTACTACGCCAAGGAGTATGTCCCGGCCGAGGACACGGTCAATTCTCCCGCAAATCCCAGCGACACGCCTGTCTATTCCGTGGTGGGCGGCAGCACGCGCCCCTTCGGCTTTTATCAGGAGACGGGGAGCTGTGCGCGCCCGAAGAAAGACGGCAATACGGTCAATGACGTGGAGAGCCTGCTGTATAACGTCAAAAGCGGCGACTGGGGCGAGGTGGCCGCGCTTCCCACCATCCAGCAGCCCACGGGCACAGCGTATACCTACACCATCGGCACTTATCCCGACGGCGGCGGCTATAACGCCAAGGGCGATCGGTTCCACTATCTGGAATTCACTGTTCCCTACGGTACCGATCTGCTGCACCTGTGGCCCACCGAGGAGGTGTTCGGCCAGATCAAGACGGCGCGAAGCGGCTACAACGCCAACAAAGCGAATGAGCATCGGGGTGAGGGGCAGTGGGGCAACTACGCCTATTTCGCCGGCTGGAACGGCGAGTACAACGTGAAGTACACGCAGGAGAAAAGCAACTCCACCATCAAGTGCCTGTATCCTGTGCTGAACGATGACCTGCTCTATGCCGAAAAGCTGATCGGCCAGTGGGGCGATGCGAGCACGGTGAACTTTCTGGGCTTTTTCGACAACGGCGCCAACGTGAGCTGGAGCATCCCCCGCCAGTGGATCTATAAGCTCTATGTGGAGGTGCTGCCGGGTCATGAGGAGGATGCGGGCGTGGCAAAGCGCACAGTGGACGGGGTGGAGCGGTATTATATGCTCTACGACACCGTCTTTGCCAACGACGACAACACGACCATCAAGGATCAGACAGACCCGCCCCTGCCGGGCTTTACCTGTATGCGGGATAAGACTGGCGGCAGCGAACCGGAGACAAATGAACCGCTGGCCGACGGGCGCGAATCCTACACCGCCAATTTCTACTACAATCGGAACAGCTACACACTCACGGCGCAGAACTACGACGAGATCATCCAGTACAATGACGTGCTGTATCAGGCCGATCTGGATCGCAGGATGTATGATCTCCTGCTGATGCCCTATCCGAAGCCGCTGGAAAAGTATGCGTATAAGCTGGGCGGCTGGTACACCTCCCCCGGCTGCTTCCCGGGCAGTGAGTACGTCCCCGGCAGCACTATGCCGGAGCACGATATCAGCCTGTATGCGAAATGGGAGCCGGTGACATATACCGTCCGCCTGTTCAAGAACCGGAAGGACATGGAGACGTACCAGACCACCGGCAAAGAAGAGCTGGTGTACCACACGCAGGTGGTGAATCACGGCTCCACGCTGGGCGAGATAGCCGATCCCACCGACCCGTCGGGGCATGAGTATACCTTTGGCGGCTGGTTCTATGAAAAGAGCGGGAAAAAGGTCGCCCTTACCCCCACTGATACGGCTGTCAAGGAGGATCTGCTGGTATACGCCGAGTGGAGCCATCTCACCGCGCAGCCCTATCTGATCCACTACGTGCTGAAGGAAACGGCTGCCCCAGAGTGGAAGAAGCTGCTGGACGAGGCGTCCCTGTACAGCCCGCAGGACGGAAAAGCCTACACCGTTACCAATGGCAGCGGAGAGAGCCGTACCTACATCTATTACGCCGGTGAGGGCGGCGGCTACCACCAGCAGATCGCCGCGGATTCCCGCGGCTACGCCAACCAGGGCAGCACCCGCACCTTCTATCCCAAGGCGGGCGATCCTTACAACCAGCTGTACAGCGGCTTCAACAGCGGCTATTATCCCACGCTGGCCAGCCACTCCATCACCATGGAGGAGGACACCCCCTCCAACCCCACCGTCAATGTGTTCACCTTCTACTATGTGCATGCCGCCACGGTGTCCTATAAGGTGGAATACCGGTATCATGACACAGGTGAGCTGATCGTGTCCAAGTCCACCGGTACCGGCTTCGTGGAGAAAGAAACCTCCAAGGCGGTGGTCACAGAGCGCTTCGCGGTGGTGAAGGACTGTGTGCCGGACGCCTTCTACAAGCGGCTTGTTCTGGCGGTGGTCGAGGACGGCAGCGGCGGCTACGTGGGTTCACCGGATAATGTCGTCACCTTCTACTATACCAAAAACACCAAGAATACCTACTATGCCATCCACTACATGCTGCAAAATGTGGATGCCGCCACGGACGAGCCAAGCCTCCAGCCGGACGGCACCTACACCAACTACACCGAGTCCACCGTTTACACCGAGGGCATCAGCGAGATCGGCGCCTATATCAACGTCACTCCGCAGAAGTTCAGCGGCTTCACCATGCGGAATACGGCGGTGGTGCGCTGGGGCACGGATGATGCGAACAGGCGCGAGGACACGCTCGAAAACGGCACCTTCACCTTTAAGGTGCGCGATGAGGGCACGGAGCTGTACGTGTTCTATACCCGCAACACACAGAACTACGTTGTCCGCTATCTCCGCTACGGCAGCGATCCCCACACCACGCGGCCGGAGGACGAGCTGGCGGCCTCCAAGACCGACAGCGGCAAATACGGCGCGGTGGTTACGGCCACTGCGGAGTCCATCGACGGCTATAACTGCGTCTCCAACCTCAGCCAGAGCATCGTTCTCCGTCCCGATAACAGCCAGAACGAGATCATCTTCTACTACGAGCCGCTGCAATACACGGTGGAGTACCGCGTGTGGGCGTATGGCGGCGGCACATTGAACAACACGCTGGAGGTGGTGGAGGAGAAGAACTCCTTCGAGGGCGCCACGCCTGCCGCCAAGAGCGGCTATACCTTTGACGGATGGTATCAGAACGCCGAATGCACCATCCCGGTGGGTGAGAAGGGAAAGGTGGACACGGACACCAAGAAGCTTATGCCGGAGCGCAGCGAGCTGCTTCCCGCGCCCCAGACCAACGTGTTCTATGCACGGTTCAAGGCGGTGTACGGCAATGTGACCATCACAAGAGAGGCGAAGGAGGATGAAAGCAACGGCGTTGGGACGTATGTGTATCGCCTGACATCCAAGGATAACCCTGCCTATGTGGTGGAGGTGACGGTGCCCGCCGGCGACAGCACCACCGTGTACGACCTGCCCTGCGGCGACTATACGGTGGAGCAGGTGGACAGCTGGTCGTGGCGGTACGCCGACGGCGCGCAGACGGTGACGGTGGAGAACGGTAAGACGAAAACCGTGACGTTTGACAGAGATGCCGTCAAGGAGAAGTGGCTCACCGGCAGCAGCGATGCTGTGGTGAACAGAAGGGAGGCGTAACGTGGCGAAAAGACTGCAACGACCGCAAAATAAGCGCCGCTCGGCGGCGGTGATCGCCGTGGCCGCCGCCGTTGCGCTGGCTTCTGTGGCGGTGGCCTTCATGCTCCGCCGGGCGGAAGTGAAGAGCGATTTTACCCCCGCCATCGTCACCTGCGCCGTTCACGAAAAGGTCAACGGCGCGGAGGTGACAGGCTCCGCCGCGTCCGGCTCCGTCAAGTCCGATATTACCGCGGAAAACACCGGGAGCACCACGGTGTTCCTGCGTCTGCGGCTCAGCACCTGCTGGGTGGACGGTACCGGAAAAGTCACCGGCACGCCCTCTGCCCTCCCGCAGATCACGCTGCGGCAGAACTGGCTGGACGGCGGAAACGGGCTGTATTACTATGCGCTGCCCGTGGAGCCGAGACAGAGCACCACGGCGCTCTGTGAACCTATGCGGATGGGAACCTCTGTTTCGCCCACCGGCGCGGCTGTGTACCAGCAGATAACGGTGCTGGCCGAGGCGGTGCAGGCGCTGCCGGAGAAGGCAGCGCAGGAGGCATGGGACGTTACGGTGGAGAATGGACGCATCACAGCGGTAAAATAAAAGCAAAAAAGTACGCGGAACATGCGTTCCGCGTACTTTTTCAGCTTGTCAAAAAAGTCCGTTCGGACTTTTTTGACAAGCTGAGGCAAAATCGCAAAATAAAAAACAGTATTTTATTTTGCGATTTTGGTCGCTGCGGCGGGTGATTGAACGCGAAAGGGAACCCTGACGGTTCCCTTTCACACTATCCTTCCCTCCGATACTTGTAACCGGGCAGGTTTTTTGACAGTCTGTGCTTATTCTTTACGCCCGTAGAGGGTGGTCATGCGGTCGATCCTGGCGGCCAGCTTTTCCGTCAGCTCGCCGGGCAGGAGCCGCCACATCCAGTTGCCGCCCTGGGTGCCGGGGATGTTCATGCGGTGTCCCTCGCCCAGACCCAGATAGTCCTGCACCTGTGCCACGAACAGCTCTGCCACGCTGGACATGCCGCCCCGTATCACGCCCCAGTGGAAGCCCTCGTCCTTTGTCAGCGCCAGATATTCGGTGGCGTAGGCGATGTCCTCCGGCGCGGCCTCCTGCCGCCACAGCAGCAGGGGACTGTTGTCGTGGGTGCCGGTGTAGCAGATGCAGTGGGGCGTGTAGGTGTGGGGGAGGTAGCTGCTGGTGTCGCGGGAGTCAAAGGCGAATTCCAGCACCTTCATGCCCGGCCAGCCGGAGTCGTGCAGCAGCTGCGCCACCTCCGGCGTGGGATAGCCCAGATCCTCCGCGATGAACTCCAGCTGGGGGAACCAGCCGTTGAGTCGGTCGATCAGATCCATACCGGGGCCGGGGACCCAGTGACCGTTTTTGGCGGTGGTCTCGCCGTAGGGCACCGACCAGTAGCTGGCAAAGCCCCGGAAATGGTCGATGCGGATCACGTCATAGAGCTTGCCTGCGCCGTCGATACGGCGTATCCACCAGCCGAAGCCATCCTCCCGCATGGCGTCCCAGTCGTACAGGGGGTTGCCCCACAGCTGACCGTCGGCGGTGAAGTAATCCGGCGGGACGCCGGCCACCGATTTGGGCACCAGCTCCTCGTCCAGCTGGAAGAACTGCGGCTCCGCCCATACGTCGGCGGAATCCAGCGACACATAGATGGGCAGGTCGCCGATGATGCGGATGCCTTGTTGGTGGACATAGTCCCGCAGAAGCTCCCACTGGGAGAAGAACAGGAACTGCAAATAGGTGAAAAACTGCACATCATCGGCCAGCAGCGCTCTGTATTTCTCCAGAACGGCCTCGCTTTTGCGCAGGCGGATGTCCTCGTCGTCCCACTCCGTCCACGCCTTCATGCCGAAATGCCGCTTGCAGGCCATGTACAGGGCTGTCTCTTATACACATCTGACGCTGCGGACGATACTCCTT